>FLOH01000075.1_pt1 | contig 297552 bp, 286 predicted proteins | sample 756751 | NCBI WGS metagenome assembly FLOH01 (sample SAMEA4026879, study PRJEB14308) | marine metagenome | biome: coastal water; material: water | depth 74 m | reverse complement strand
TACGCTTGCATTGGATCCAGATATGTGGATGAGAATTAAAAACAAAACTCGTTGGGTTTTCTATGATAGGATCATATCTAATTATATGATAAGGCCGGATGCAGCTAGCTCAAGCTTGAATTCTAGAAATGAAGGATTGTTTGATTTTGAAAAAGTTCAAAAGAGATGTATGAATAAATTTGAATTTTGGATAGCGAAAGTAATTAATAAAATTGTATATTTAATCAATAATACAAGGAGATAGCAATAGTATTTGGAAAATGTAGGTTTTTATTATGTTAGTGGAAGATTGATTTGTATAAATCAACAGTTTTCTCAGAAGTTTCTTTCCAATTAAAACGTCTGGCAATTATTTTTCCTTTTTTAATAAACTTTGTTCTCTCTTTTGTATTTATCAAAAAACTATTAATTGTCTCATAAATGCTATCTACTGAATTTGGATCAAAATAAACTCCAGCATCACCTGCTATTTCTGGAAAACAAGAAGCTTTGCTCAAAATAACTGGACAACCACATGAAAAAGCTTCAATTATTGGCAAACCAAAGCCTTCATATAAAGATGGATAAATCAGTGCTAATGCATGAGTATAGCAATAGGACAACTCTTTGTCAGAGGGTTGGATATTAATAATGTTATTTTGAATGCCTAGGCTTGAAAGTAATTTCTTTTCTCTGTTGGTAAATTTTCCTCCTCCAGCACAAACTAGAAAAATTGACTTATTCTTTTCAAAAACTTTGCTATAGGCATGAACGAAATTTAAGAAATTTTTATAAGCATATCTTACACCTACATAAAGTAAAAACTCATCTGGTAAAAAAATACGTTTTTTATTTTTAGGACTAATAGATGAAGCATGTGGAATAACATGTATCTTACTTGGATTAACGTTGTAATAATTAATAATATCTTTTTTGGTGTTATTAGATACTGCTATTATAGCTGTTGCATGTTTAATTACTATTTTTTTATTATGTCTAGTTTTATCATAAAATGAAAATAGGTGAGAAAAAAATTCATGAGTTAAATCGTGTACTGTTAAAATATATGGCAATCCCAATTTTATTATGTAAGGATCATAATAAGTTGGATGAAGAATAACAGATTTATTATTTTCTAGATATTTTTTTAATGCTCGAATATTTTTAGTTTTAATAATTTGCTTTTTAATAATCCATCTAATTTTTATAAATAAATTATTATCAATTTTGGGTGGAAAACATTTATATGGACAAAAAATCGTGCTTTCTAATTCAGAATGATTATTAAATTCATAATTTAAAGATGAAAAATATCTAGAAATACCTCCAACTTGATTGAATTGAAATTTTTGATAATCAAAAATAATTTTAAGCATAGCTATGTTTGCAATATTTTTTCCTCATTTTCTATAGTAATCATTTTCAAGAAATAAAACCACCAACATACATAAATTTTGTGATATATTATGTTATAACACATGAAACAAGATAAAACCTATATTATTGCAGAAATTGGTAAAAATTTCATTCAAACAAAAAATGAGCAATCGGTAGAAATGTATTTAAAAAATGCCAAGGAATTGGTAATTCAAGCTCATAAAGCAGGGGCTGATGCTGTGAAGTTTCAAACACATAATTTGGAAGACGAGCAAATTGATGAAAATATAGTTTCTAAACATTTCACTGAATCAGATCGTTATTCCTGGGTGAAAAGAAATACTCTTTCCACTCCTATTGATCTTTTTTGGGAACCAATAAAAAATTTTTGCGATGATTTGGGCATAACTTTTTTTTCAACGCCAATGTCAAAAGGAGCAGCCATAATACTGAATGATTTAGGTGTTCAACTTTGGAAGGTTGGTTCTGGAGACATATTAGATTTTGTACTTCTAGACTATATTTCAAAAACTAAAAAGCCACTAATTATTTCTTCTGGCATGTCTACATTGGATGAAATTGACAAGATGGTTTCATTTTTACAAAAACGTAATGTTTCTTTTTCATTACTTCACTGTGTTTCGATCTATCCCTGCCCTCTAGATGAATTGAATATAGGCACCATGAATTTCTTTAAGGAAAGATATGAAGTTCCTATTGGATTTTCTGACCATTCCTTAAGCACAAAATCTGCGCTGGTTGCAGTTTCACTTGGAGCTAAAATTATTGAAAAGCATTTTACTTTAAAAAGAAATTTTTGGGGATCAGATCATAAAAGTTCTTTAGAACCAAATGAGTTTGGAGAAATGGTTGAGTCAATCAGACAATATGAAAATGGAAACTTAAAAGTTGATAATCAATTAAGAGAAAGATGTTATGGTAAAAAAGAAAAGTTATTGCAAAGGGGTGAGAAATCATTCAGGCAATGTTTTAGAAAAACATTAGTAGCTGCTAGAGATTTACCAATGGGTATTACGCTTACAATCAATGATATATTTGCTATGCGACCACAACAGTTATTAAAAGGTATTCCTTCTGAAGAATTATTTGAGGTTATTGGTAAAAAGCTCAAGAAACCTTTATTAAAATATACTCCATTCCAATTAAAAAATATTATTTAATGAATATGTCAATAAAAAAGAAAATAGCAGTTGTTGTATTAAGTCGAGCTAATTATGGTCGTATTAAATATGTTATGAAGGCAATTGAAGAGCATCCTGATTTAGAATTACAACTTATTTTAGGAGCTTCAGCGCTAATTTATCGTTATGGAAAAGTTGCAAGCATAATCAAAGAAGATGGTTTTTTACCCACACGTTCTATTTCATTTCTGGTTGAAGGTGAAACGCTCTCTACTCAAGCAAAAACAACTGGAATGGGAACAATTGAATTAGCAACAGCATTTGAAGACCTTAAGCCAGATGCAGTTATTACAGTTGCCGATAGACACGAAACAATGGCAACAGCAATTGCTGCATCATATCAGAATATTCCTCTAATTCACATTCAAGGAGGCGAAATTAGTGGCAATATTGATAATAAGATTCGCCATGCTATTACTCAATTATCTGATTTTCATTTTCCAGCTACGGAACAATCAAAACAAAGAATCATTTCGATGGGGATTTCTCCAACTAATGTTTATAATTTTGGATGTCCGGCGATGGATGTTTTAAATCATTCCGATCTTTCTATTTCAAATAAAGTAATGAAAAAATATGGAGGAACTGGTTTAATAGATTGGAATAATCCATATATTTTAGTTGTACAACATCCAGTAACCACTAGTTATGGTAGTGGTTATGAACAAATTTTATCTGTTCTAAAGGCATTAAAAAAAATAAAAAAACTACAAAAAGTTGTTCTTTGGCCTAATTCTGATGCAGGTTCAAATGATATTTCTAAGGGAATTAGGGAATTTAGAGAGAATTTATCTAATAACTCATTTTCATATTTTAGAAATTTTTCTCCAGAAGATTATGCTAGAGTTTTAGCTAATTCAGCATGCTTGGTCGGCAATTCTAGTAGTTTTATAAGAGAAGGAGCTTATCTTGGTGTACCGGCTATAATAGTTGGAGATAGACAAAAAGATCGAGAATATGGTAAAAACGCTTCATTTGTTTCTTTTGATAATTTTAGTGACGAGAAAATTTTTAATAAAGTTTCATCTCATCTTAATATCAAAAAATTTAGCCATGATAACTTATTTGGATCAGGAAATTCTGGAAAAAAAATTGCAAATAAAATATATCAAATACTTTTTTCCGGAAAAGGAGTTTAATGAAAAATTATCAATTAAACAATTCAGGAGATGCTGATACCTTCATTAAAAGTTGGAAAAAACAACCAGAAATTAGCAACTTTCATTGGAATAAAAATGGACCAGAAAATCAAGTTCAATACGCTTTTCAAAATCATTGGGAAGTGTTTAATGAATTTTTAAAACACAAGGCTTTCAATAAGGGTAAAAAAACATTGGAAGTTGGTTGCGGCAGAGGTAGTTTGTCAGCATACTTTGCTAACAAAGGTTATAATTGCAGCTTACTTGATATTTCTCCTGAAGTAATTAAGTTTTCGCGTAAACATTTTGAAGCAAATAACTTAAAAGCCAAGTTTTATGTTGGAGATGCAAATCATCTATCTTTTAATAATGAATCTTTTGATGTTATTTTTTCAATTGGGTTATTAGAGCATTTTGAAAAACCAGATGCAATAATAAATGAGCAAATTAGAGTATTGACTAAAGGTGGAATTTTTATTGGCTATGTTGTTCCTTACTATGAGCACAATATTCAAGATGATTATGAGTGGGTTAATAATATTTTAAAAGGATATGTAAGTTTAAATAACAAAAGTATGAAAAAAGAAAAACTTTATCGTTCGAATTATGGATCTGAATACTATTTATCTATTTTAAAAAAATATAAATTAAAGAACATTAAATCTAGTGGTATTTATTCTTTACCAATGATTTCTCATTCAACCAAGTTTCCTTTCTCAATTATGCCAAAAAAAAGCGAAGAAGCTTTATTGACATATTTTAAAAAAATAATGAGTATAAATAAAAGAAAATCTAAACTTCATCCCTGGCTTTGTAAAGAAGGCTACGGTAACGCATTTGTAGTTTGGGGATATAAATAAAATATATGAATTATTTAGTATTGGTGCCCGCCAGGGCAGGGTCAAAAGGTATTAGAAATAAGAATATTATTAATATCAATAATAAACCACTGATATTACATACTATTGAACAAATTCTATTAGCTAAAAAACAGATTTCTTTTGCAAAAATTGCCGTCACCACTGATTTTTCAGAAGTAAAAACTATTGTAAAAAAATATGGACTAGATATTATAAATCGTCCAAAAATAATTTCTGGAGATAAGGCTAAATCTATAGATTTTGTTTTACATGCAATTGATTATTATAAAAGTAAATTTAATTATATTTTTGATGCTATTTTGATTTTACAACCTACATCACCCTTAAGAACAGCAGATGATATTGTTCAAGCGATAAAAATATTTAATTCTAGTAAATATCAATCATTAATATCATGCTATAAGGAAGCATCATTAAATACATGTTATTTAAAAGAAAAAAGTTTGGCAGTACCCCTTACTGATACTCATGCTGATGGTGGACCACGTCAAGATAAAAGAATCAGAGATATTTACATTAGAAATGGAGCAATCTATCTATCAAAAGTTAACTTTATATGCAAATATAAAAAAATCATTTCAGGTAAGCCTTATATGTATATAATGCCGAAATCAAGATCCCTTAATCTTGATACTCAGGAAGACTTAACTCTATTAAGAAGTATCTATGATAAATAAAATTAACATTGGGATAGTTGAACCTCAAGATTTTTCGCAAAAAGCCATTGCAATGCTAGAAAAAATTGGAAATATTTCTTATTTTATTGAAGAAGATAGTTACAAACTAAAAAAATTTATACATGATAAAAAAGCCATTTTTGTAAGGCTAAAATATAATTTTGATAAAAGAATAATAGGCGATGGTTGCAAGCTTAAATATATATGTTCTCCTACAACAGGATTGAATCATATTATCCCAGAAATTATTACAGACTATAAAATAAACGTAATTTCATTAAAAGGTGAAGTTGAATTTTTAAAAAATATAAGAGCTACTCCAGAACATGCATTTGGATTAATTTTGTCCTTATTACGTAACTACAAAGATGCTTTTTTGAATTCAAATAGTCAATGGAATAGGAACTTGTTTAAAGGACATGAAATATATAAAAGAAAAATAGGAATAATTGGTTTGGGAAGGGTTGGCAAATTGTTAGCAAAATATTTAAATGTATTTGGCAGCGATGTGTATTTTTATGATATAGATCCCAGTATTACTTCTAGTTACGCATCAAGGATAAGCTCTCTTACAAAATTAATAAAAACTAGCTCTGTTATTGTATTATGCGCTTCTTATTCTTCAGAAAATATTAATTTTATAAATAATGCATATTTAGACAAAATGAAAGATAAGTATTTTATTAATATTGCCAGAGGAGAATTGGTTGATCAGTCAGCGCTACTTAGCAAAATTAGTCAAAATCATTTTTCAGGAGTTGCTCTAGATGTATTGGAAAATGAAACTACTAATAATGATTTTACTAGCTTTACAAAATTAACAAAAAACCATAATTTAATATTGACACCTCATATTGCTGGAGCTACTTACGAGTCGATGGATAGTACAGAAATATTTATTGCTCAAAAATTGATAAAAGCGTTTTATGAAAAATAATATTTTTATAGTTATTGACCACCCAACTCAGATTATTAATGCAATAGGAATTAGCTTGTTTTTAAAAGAAAAAACTCATGTGAATTTATTAATATCCCAACATAGATATTGGGGTGAAATTAATCGTAATATACTTAATAAGTACTTTAAAAATTCTATTTTTTTACCTAGGCCAGAATATTCATGGATTTTGCCACTTCATTTGTTAAAAATATTAAAGATTAAGAAACTGTTAAGTTGTAATATCAGCATCAAGAATAACCCAATTTTTATTTTTTTATCTAATAAAACATGGATTGAATTATTTATTATTAAACAATTTCCTAAATCAAAAAAAATAGCTTTATTTCCGGATATTACTAAAAAAATCTATAAATCAAAAAATATCAAGGAATTATTAGTTAGCAGATTATGGCATATTATTTTTAAACTACTAGGAATTCCCTTCATTCACTACGGCGTAGATATAAAATCAGGACGTCATGTTACTTATTATAATTTTCCCATCAAGAAATACTTTCATAAAATTCTTTATTATAAGAGCTACCAAAAAGGAATTAGTCTTAATAAAAATGAGTTATGGGATTTAATGCCATTTGTGGGACAGAGCTTAAGTAAGAGTAAAACTAATAAAAATACAATTATATTTTTTGGAGACGCTATAAATAAAAAAAAGTTTTCAAAAAAACACATCAATTTTACTAATAATTGTTTAAAATTTATTAAAAAAAATAATCCAGGATGTATATATTTATACAAACCTCATCCTTCTGATACTCTTGAAATGAAGTATATAAATCTAAATGGATTTAAAATATTGAAAGATAAGATACCAGCAGAAATATACTTGCTCAATAATTACAGTAAAATTAAATCTTGTTATTCAATTAGTTCTTTAGCAATTAAATATAGTTTGACTATGTCAATTCCCTCTTATTATTTTTTGCTTTTATATAAAAAACTAATAAATTATGAAATGTATTTCGCTTTACTTTCTCAAACAGAAAACATTGAAAAAAAATCAATGATTAGTAGTTTTAATAATAGACCAGAATATTTTCGTTATAAACCTTTAATAAATATTATTAGGGATCCTTTAAAAAAATTAGAGATGAATAAATGTAATGAATAAAAAATCAAAGTTTAGGACTCCAATATTATTATTAATTTTTAATAGACCCAATCTAACCAAAAAAGTATTTGAAAAAATAAGACAGATTCGACCATTAAAACTATTTATTGCTGCAGATGGACCTCGAACTATTAGTGAAAAACTAATTTGCGATAAAACTAGAAAAACTGTGATTGCTAATATTGATTGGGATTGTGATGTGCAGACGCTTTTTCATCCAGTAAACCTAGGTTGCGGCATTGCAGTAAGTTCAGCAATAGACTGGTTTTTTACTTATGTTGATCAGGGAATTATTTTAGAAGATGATTGCTTGCCAAATTCATCATTTTTTTGTTTTTCACAAGAAATGTTGGAGAAATATCGACATAACCCAAAGGTAATGCATATATCAGGATGCAATTTTTCCCCTTCTTCTAATAAAGATTACAGTTATCATTTTTCTTTATATCCATCAATCTGGGGGTGGGCTACTTGGAGACGAGCATGGAATCAATATAAATTTTTACCAAAAAGTTTTATTAGCTACAATAAAATTCAAAATAAAAAAGAATTTTTGCTAAGAAAAATACAGTTTCTAACTTTAAATAAAGGCTTGGTAGATACATGGGATTATCAATGGTTATTTTCAATAATTAAAGAAAATGGGCTGACAATAAGACCTTCTAAAAATTTAGTTAAGAATATTGGTACCATTGGTACTCATATAAAAAAAATAGATATTAGATTCAACTCTGAACTCCAAAAAATGTTATTTCCTTTAAAGCACCCAAAAGCCATAAAAAGAAATGTAGCAGAAGACATGAAATATCGAAATCTTTTTTTGCATAAATCATATTTTGATCTATTTAAACAATTACTTTATTTAAAATTAAAATGAAATCATTAATTAGAACACTTTATATAAATATTAAAAATATTTTGATAGTTACTTCGAGTATATTGACACATGATGCTAGATATTTTCAACCAAAAAATTCTAATTCTTTATATTTGTTAACATTAGAAAAAAGCATATTTAATAAAATAAAAAGAATTATCAACGATTCGGAAAGCACAATACACAAGAACTCTTTTGGTATTAATGTTGTTTCATCTAGCAATGACATAGTTTTGAGGATTTCAAAGCACAAAAGGTTCCAGCAAAATAACTTTTCAGCTCTGACTTTATTAAATAGTAATTTAAAAAAATTTATACCAAAGCCTTTGTTTATTTATCATGGTCAAAATTACATAGTTTCTGGAGAAACATTTGTTCAAGGTAATATTTTGGACGCAAATGATAATAAAATATATTTTAAAAATAATTTCAAACAACTAAATGAAGTTCATAAATTTAAGCTAGCACATAAGATTTCAAGTTATCATTTGATACACAAATATAAAACATTAATCAGCGTAAGAGGCTTAATGAGAAAAGTAATATTTAAAATATTAGAACTAATTGAACGCAATGTTAATGAGTTCCACTTCACTCCTCAACTTATTCATGGAGATTATACCTTTCGTAATATTACTGATATTGGTGGAATGTATGATTTTGACAGATGCGAATATGCTTTGCCATCATTTGATGCTATTGCTTTTTTTACCGATTTGAGAACACATCAGAATAAAGATCCGTCTTACATTTCTTGGTTTATCAATATTATTAAACTTATAAAAAATAAGAATGAATATTATTCCTGGATAGAAGATTTAAACCTTTCTAAAAGAAAGTATAAGATTGATGACGATATAATTTTATTGTTTTTATATAGATCAATATATTATACATTTGAACATTATTCTGCTAGCTATTCATTAATCAATAATATACTATTATCACATGGTATTTACTCAAATTTAAATAAGGTTTTAAAATGACATCTCTCAACGATATTTTTTATTTGAATTTTGCCCCTATTTTTAAAAAAGTTTATCTTTATCAAAAAGTCTATAATCCCAAAAAAAAACCTATATATATTAATGATCAATCCGAAAGAGAATGCGATGCTCGTTGGAAGTTAATTACAAATTTTTTAAAGAAAAGAAAAATAAAATTTGGTTCATATTTAGATATTGGTTCACAAATTGGATATTTCGTTTTTAAGATGTCTGAGTTGGGATTTCTGTCTACTGGTATTGAAATGAATTATAATTCAGTAAAATATGCCCGCACGCTTGCAAATATTTCAAAAGTTTCTGCAGTTAGCTTCGCACATTTTGAATTAACATCAAAAAATTCATATAAATTGCCTCAGTATGATGTTATTTCATTACTTAGTGTTTTTCATCATCTCTTGTATTTTCAAGGAGTTGGAAATACCAATAAGATCATGAAAAATATAGCACAAAGTACTGGAAAATTATTATTTTTTGAATCTGGTCATCCAGAGGAAATTGGTTTTTATTGGAGCGAAATTGTAAAAAAGGTTTTTGGCACTAATTATGATACATGGGTAAAAAAATATTTTTTATCACTAGGATTTAAAGATGTACAGAAAATTGGTGAAACTGGTACTCACCTAAACTCTATTAAGAGAAGCTTATTTGTCGCAATAAAATAATTACCTAATCCATTTAATATTTATAATATTTTCAAACAGCAATGACATAGATTTTTTATTTACAGCTTCAAAAATAATACCAAATAAGACATATAATAAAGTGTATAAAATACCTGCTATTCCAATAGCAACAATTCCCATAGGGTTTAAATTAAGAAAATTAGTTATCGCAAATATTATAAATCCAAATATAAGCAATTTTCCATAAAAAATAATAGGTATTGAAAAAGAAACTTTTTTCTTTATATGGAATCCAAGAAATATTGCTCCAAGAATGGATAAAATAATATTAGTGGCAATAATTCCAATAATACCAAAAGTATAAATCAAAATTAAACTTAATCCAATTTTGAGAACAATTAAGATAGCAGAAAGTTTTGATTTTTCCTTTACCAAACCAAGACCATTAGCAAAAGTTCCCATTAAACTACTAATTGGAAATAATATGTAGCCTAGTGAGGCTATTTTTAGTGGATTCTTTGCTAGATCCATCCACTTACTACCAAATACTGTTTGCAAAATACCTTCTGGAAATAAAAATATAAAAAGTGCAAAGTAAACGGCTACATATGGTACAATTTTCAACATAGTTTCTATTAAAAGCTGTAATTCTTCTGGTTCATTTTCTAATTTTGAGATTAAAGGCAGTAGAAGGCTATTAATCGGAGATAAAAAAATTGGACTGATAATAGCTAGTGGTAAAATTACATTATAAATTCCAGCATTAGTCAAGTCTTTGAACAAAATTAAAAGAAAATTATCTATAGGAGCGCTTATTAATCCAATTGAAGAAATTAAAAGTGTTGGCACTGCATATTTAAACATCCTTATAAAAAGTGGTTTATCCCAAGAAATCCTTTTAATAAGCGTTCTATTTCTACGGTATAAAATATAACGATATATTATTGCTGTAAGACAGTATGCTAAAGACCAAGAAGTTGCATACCAAATAATATTTCCTCTGCCAGACATAAAGAAAATAGTAGAAAAAAACAAACTGAAACCTAATTTTACAATTTTTATTGAAGAATAATATTCTTCTTGTTGTAATCCAACAAAAAATTTATCAATTGCAGATACAAAACTCTCGGCAATGAAAAATATTAAAAATATTTTAATTAGATGGGATGCTATTGGAGTTTTAAAATAATTAGAAGCCAAAAAATCTGATGAAAAAAACAAAATAATTGATAATAATACTGCTGTAGAAACCTCAATAATTTGATCGTATCTAAAAGTATTCCAAACTTTTTGTTTTTCATTATTTTTAATAAACTTTGGTACAAGATAGCTTAAGCTATACCCAAATCCTAAATCGTTAAAAGAACTTAAAACTGTTAGAAAAGCTAAGACTGAATAAAAAAGACCAAACATTTCGATTGAAAGAGATCTTGAGTAAAGCATTCGAGTCAAATATCCAATTGGAGCAGCTAAAAATGCAAAAAAAAGAACAATAGTACTTCCCCTTACCATATGATGAGTTAAAGAACTTTGAAATTTACTTTTTTGAGTCATATTTAATATTTCCAAATAAGAACAACCTAATTATAGGTATTTTTTCTCCGATTACTACCAACACATAGCTAAAAGTAAAAACTATACTTACCTTTTTAATTAGATAAATCCATAGATTACCACTTATTAAATGGACTGAATAATTTAAATAATGTTCAACTAAATCTATAACTAAAGGGTGAATCAAGTAAATTCCAAAACTAGCTAGAGAAATATTCTTTAGAATAGGTTTTAGCTTAAATCCAGAAAGTTTTTTAATCCAATTTTTGCTACTCATAAGTAACCAAAAAGTAAGAGTAGACATCACTACTTGATTTGGACTAAAATTCTCCCAAAAATAATATCCATTGCTATTAGTCCAGAACAATAAATTACCTTTAGAAAAAGCGCTAATATGCAAAGCGTACAAATAAGAAGTCAATGTCGTTAGCAATAATATACTTACGGCCATCAAGTACTTATGATAACACCTCAATTTGTAGTTTCTTACTAAACTTCCCAATAAAAAATATCCTAAATATGGCAAAAATATCAAAAATGCATTGCTCGAACCATATCCATGTAAAATAAAATAATCAACTGCCAGCCAAATCATTGATAGACACAACAAAGCTACAGCTATTAATAGTTTGGATTTAAATTGTTGTTTTATCCAATATTTTTTAATAAATGGCAATAAGAGATATAGACCAATGATAATAAATAAAAAATATAGGTGAAAAACATCGGCATTTATGAATTTCAACAAAGCTTGATTAGGAGTAATTAAGTTTCTTTTCCAATATCCTTGCCAATAGAAATAAAAACTAGACCAAGTAATTAGAGGCAATCCAATTCTTAAAAATGATCTTTTTAACATTTCTTTGAATGTTGGCACATCCTTTTTTACTTCTAGCCACAAATAACCACTTAACATCACAAACAAAGGCACTGAGACTCTAAATAATGATTGAAAAAAGACTGCTAACCACCAAGATGTTCCTCCCACATAATTAGTTAAGGAGCTAGTAACACTATCAGAATGAAGAAACACCACTCCAAAAATGGCATAAACTCTAACTAAGTCTGCAGACAAGTCGTGTTCTTTAGTCTTTTTTGCTTTCATACTTTGCTACCTTTACGCCAAAATATATTAAACAGCTGAAATTAAATATAAATAGAATCGCAAAAAAATCTTTAGGTAAATCCCAGTATTGAAAAGGCCTAAGCCACCAAAAATCAAAGGTCTTTTCATAAACACCTGAATGCATATGCCAAATACTCCAAGGATCTTTTTGTTTATTGCCCCAGTATTCATAGTTAATATTTAAAAGGGATTTGGATATAGGAGAAACATAAGGATAATCAATAGTATTTAAATTTTGATATTCATCATTTACCCATGCTTGTGTTATAAAAACTACTTGTTCTTTAGGAATAGAAGTTGATTGGGCGCCAATAAAACTCTTATTAAAACTTAATAAGTCAGACTTACTATTTAGTTCAACAATTTTTCCCTCTCCTGCCTCAATAATCTGAGTAGTCTCTTCTGAATCATTTCTTATATTTATTTGAGCACTGTATGTGCTGGTAGGCACTATCTGATGATTAACTACTTTTAGAGCTATTTTAGAGTCCTTAGGAACCTTTAAAAGAGAGTATTCCTCCATAGATCTCCAGTAATTATTGCTAGAACCAAATGGATAACCAAAGCCATCATAAAATTTAAGTTTATTTCGATCTTTATTAAAAGTAAGTCTAAGATCTAGAATTTTTCTAACAAATTTTTTGCTCATGCTCAAAAGAGGAGAGTATCGAGGAATTATATTTCCATATTCTGAAACACTAAGAATTGTTCCATTAATACCTACATTTGTTTGTAATCCAGCAAATCTAATTTGATATGGTTGAGAAATTCCAATAATTTGAACTAATAGAGAAATTAAAAGAATAGGGTAAAAAACAATAAGTTTTACTTTTTTATTTAGTTTTAAATATATCAACGAAATAAAAACTAAAAATAAGGGCATTACCGCCAACATATATCTACTTCCAAAACTAGAATCACCATGCCAGATTAAAAGATTAGAGCTACCTGTAAATGTACCAATGCAAAATAAGTAGGTAAAAAACAGTAGTAAACCAGATAGAATTTCTGCCTTAAATTTTTTAAAACTTAACTTATACCAAAAAATAACCAGTATTATTAAAATTGGAGAGTATAAAAATATACTTTTTCCCGGACTAAATAAGATACCCCAAAAACCCTCCACAAAAACATAGGCCGGAATATTATAAATTGTCTTATGTAACTCACTTGATACTCTATCAATTTCTGAAACTTGAGATAATTTAATAGCTCCAATAACATAATTATTTAATAAATAAAATGGTAAGGAACCTGCTATGAATGGTAAAAAATTAGAAAAGAAATTAAGGAATTTTTTCTTTAATTCATTTATGTTCAAAATCAAATAATACAAACATAAGGCTAGAACTACAAAAACGTAAGAAGCGTTATAGGAAATTAACATTATGCCAAATGCGAGTCCGGCTAGAAACATATCCTTCTTTTGTTTTTTAATTGAATGTTTTTTTATTAATGCAAAACTTAAGAACATAAAGCTTACAAACATCATGTGAGCAAAGGAGTGTTTGGAGTAAATAAGAATACTTGAACTGATTGAAGTCAGAAAAGACAGTTTTAGGGCATCGAAATGATTAACTTTGAGCAATCTCAAAAAATAATAAAAAGAAACAACAAAAACTGCTCCAAAAAAAGCGTTAGTCATGCTAGCAAACAGTAATACTGGCCAATCACTTTGAAGCGGAAAAGCAGAAATTGGCTCATTATCTGTAAATCTTAGAAAAACATCCTCAAAAAATACAGATGGTAATAAAGCCAGAGAGTAACCTAATCCAGTAACAGCATATTCTTTCCCATCAGCAGATTCAATAATATTCATATGAATTTTATCTCTTGTTGCATATGTCTCTATGGGCATTTCAATGGTGTGATCGTAGTAAATTCTTCTAGCAACAGTTAAATACTGCAAGCCATCTTGAGAATCCATAAATCCTGAGGCAAAAAATGTAAGAAAGAAAAATGTGAAAATAAAATAATATAAAATAAATTTCTTCATTATGACTTAAAAGCCAAGTATTCTTTAATTCTCATAATTATTTTCCATAATTTAAAGAACTTTGAAGCACGAATATCCTCTAGCTGATTTTCTAATGAAATATTTTTACTAACTAAATTAGTTAATTTTAGAGCTTCTTTGGTATTACTTGAATTTACTAGCACTAACTCTTTGTCATCCAATGAGAGATTATTAAAGAATCTAGGAGTCAGACCTCGTGATAAGTATTCAGACATATATTTACAGGAATAATATTCTTGAAAATAATTTCTCATATTTTTTATATTATTAAATTTTTTTTCATCTAAAAATAAAATTCCCAGACCATTGGAGTGGTACATTTCTATTGTTTTATAATCTTTTTTTATTTCATTCCAAAATTTGTACACACCAAAACCTCTCTTTTTATAATGAGTATCGTGTAACAAAACTACTCCATCTTCTTTCACTTTAGGCAACCAATTATTGAAATCTTCTTTTACGGCAACATATGTGTGTAATCCATCAATATGTAAGATATCTATCGATTTATCTTTAAATTTTATCAATGCATTATTGAATGTACTTTGAATTAACTCCGCACGTATTTTACTAAAATATTTAGTTATAATTTTTTCTAAAGATTCTTTAACAGATTTTCCGTAATACCCAGTGTGAATGTCTCCTTCCCAAGTATCTATACCAAACATTCTTGTATTTAACTTATTATCTTTAACAGATTGCGCAAACGAAAGAAAGGATGTCCCTTTGTAAGTTCCCAATTCAACTATTGTTTTTGGCTTCAAATAGCAAACTAAATCATAAGCAAAGGTTCTATGCCCATACCAACCTTCTTTTACATCGTTTATCTCATTCTTAAATATAAATTCCGGTGAATTAAATTTCCATTTTGTTATATTTTTCATATAAAAACATTTTGTTAATTGGATGAATATTTATTAAATATTTCTTTTGGGATTCCATCTAAAATCATTTTCCCATGATCTAGTAAAATTGCACTATCACAAAAATTTCGAACAGAGTTTTCATCATGGCTAATAAAAATAATTATTTTTTCTTTACTTTCTTTAATTATTTGTAATCTGTCTAAGCATTTTTTTTGAAAATCAGTATCTCCCACTGCAAGAACTTCATCTATTAAATAAATATCAGCAGTAGCATGAATAGCAATAGAAAAAGCCAATCTCATTACCATTCCCGTAGAAAATCTCTTTAATGGTTCATGTAAAAATTCTCTAATTTCACTAAATTTGATAATATCCTCCAAGACTAGATCAATTTCTTTTTTATGCATGCCCAAGATAGCACTATTAAGATAAATATTTTCGTATCCATTTAATTCATAATGAAATCCACCGCCCAACTCAATTAGAGGAGCTACCTTGCCATTAACAACCATATTTCCCTTGGTTGGATAAGAAACACCAGCGATAAGTTTCATTAGGGTGGATTTACCGGCCCCATTATGACCAACTATTCCTACTGTTTCACCTTTATTAATCTCAAATGAAACATTATCCAAAGCTCTTAATTTTTTTGCCCAACTTTTTCCACCAATTAAACTAGGAATCAACTCTTTAAAGGTTCTATCACCCTGCAAGTTGAAGTCTTTAGTAACGCTGGTAAGTGTAATTTTAGGATTTAGCATTAGACAATATCGGCAAAAATCTTTTCAAACTTTTTAAATACTACAAAACCTAATATTAGAACAAAAAGAGAAACTACAAATGCCCAACCAATAATTGAATACTCAATTGGATATCCAAAAAGGACAGATCTATATCCTTCTATTATTCCTACCATAGGGTTTAATTTATAAGCCCAAACATACTTTTCGGGAACCATTGATAAAGGATAGACAACTGGACTCATATACATCCAAACCATTAAAACAAGATTTGTTAAGTACTGTATATCTCTATAAAAGAGATTAAACGTTGAAAGAATTAAAGATAGTCCAGTCATTAAAATAACTTGAATAAATAGTATTGGAATAATCATAAAGGCAGTAACTGAAAGATTAATCTTATAAAAGATTAATAATAAAACAAAAAGAATGAGAGAAAAAACAAAATCAACTCCTTTAGCAATTAAAACCGAATAAGGAATAACCTCTCTAGGAAAAGCTACTTTTTTCAAAAGTATGTCATTAGTTACTAAACTATTAGTGGCCGTCATAATTCCATTTTGTAGAAAATTCCAAGGAAGGAGTGCTGCAAATAAAAACAAAGGATATGGAATATTTACCGGAAACTTGAAAACAACAGAAAAAACAAACGTATAAATGGCCATTAGCACTAAAGGGTTAAGAATTACCCAGAAATAGCCTATTACAGACTGCTTGTATCTGGCTTTTATTTCTCTTTGCACTAATTGATATAAAAGAAATTTATATTTGAGGAATGGTTTTAGGATTACACTTAACACAAAATTTATTATACTCATCTTCCTCAATTTAGCATAGTATTATATACTCGTAAGAGCAATATGTTTAAAAAACTTGATAAATCTTTTTTTGTATATTTTATAGTTTCAGTTTCTATTTTTATCTTTATTTTTAGAGATCACATTCTTAATATTTCAACCAATCTAGTTGATTGGAGAGACTATGCCTACGTAGTTTGGGTAATTAATCAAGCTATAGATAACTTCAGAGAACTAGGATCTCATGGAATATTTAACGGCAATGCATTTTATCCAAATCAGAATATTTTACTTTTCTCTGATTTATTGTGGCCACAGACCTTAATTACAGCATTTTTTAAACTTTTTAGCAAAAATATTATCTTGCAGTTTAATCTTACTTTTTTTACAACAATACTGCTAAACATAGTTTCAATCTATATATTTTGGAAAACTATTTTTACAAAGAACAAATCTGTAATATTTGCTAGTATTTTAACAAACTTCTCGCCATTCTTTTTTTTGCAGCTCTCTCACTTCCAGATGATTTCATACTGGCCTTTCTTTTTTGCTCTAAGCTTTTTATTTAAAAACAAGAAAACAATTAAAGATGTTTTGTTAGTTGGTTTATTCTTATCCATACAATTTTATGCAGCTGTATACTGGGCAGTATTTTTATTAGTTGTGATTGGAATTTATTACTTTGTGAAATTAATTAAAAAAGATCATGTAATTAAAAATACTAAATCATTGGTCATGGTAGGAACAATATTTTTAATTTTAGTTGGGCCGATTCTATTCAAATATCTTCAAAATCAAAAAGCTTACAACATCCATAGAAACTACTCAGAATACGTTCAGTATTCTGCGCAAATAAGTGACTATTTTTTTACTAACTCTTACAATAGCGTCATCTCTAATTCAAAGCTATTCAAAAAAATTAATAACTTTAACAATCATGCCGGTGGGGAAAGGGCGGGATCTCCTTCTATAGTAGTTGCAATTTTATTCTTGATAGGAGTAGTAGCAATAAGAAAAAATAGAAAGGAGAAAAATTTGTTTTTTCTATTACTCGCTTCAGTTGGCCTAATTTTTTCTTTAGGTCCAAGACTATCGTTTAATGGTAAGTATCTTGCTGTTCCTTTGCCATTTACCTTGGCTCTAAAATACTTAGTTATTTTTGATCCAATTAGAGCTACTGCTAGATTTAGTGCTCTTTTTTACATCGGAGCTATTTATTTTGCAACTAAAGGATTAGAAAAAATAAATAAAAAAAACAATATCATCTTAATCTCTACATTTTGCTTAATTTACCTACTGGAACTAGTGCCATTAAATTTAAAAAGTGAATACAACAATTACTACTCAAATCCTTACACTCTAATAGAAAAAGATTGTTCTAAAGGAGCAGTTCTATTAGAATACCCGTTTGATCAAGACTTCAAAACAGCCAATGTCGTTACAAATCTAAAATATAAAGCTTCGCAGTTAACAGCTTCCGTAGGAAACAATTGCGACTTAGTAAATGGATATGCAGGATTTGACCCTGAAAGTTATACTAATTACGTAGCTACTTTTAATAAATATCTAAACGCTACTGATTCCGCAAAACTAAAACAGACAATTGCTGAAAAAAATGTTAACTTTATTAAAATTAACAAAAATGATTTGTCGCAAGATTCATTAATAAAAATTGATAATATTGAGATGAAAAATAATTTTGGAAAAACTATGTTTGAAGATGACAGTTACTTATTAATAGAAACAAATTTTAATGAAACAAAATAAATTTGTCTCAATTATTATAGTCAACTATAACGGAAAAGACCTATTGGAAGATTGTCTTGGTTCAATATTTGAAATAAATTACCCCAAAAACTTATATGAAGTTATCGTCGTAGACAATGATTCTCAAGATGATTCAGTTGATTATATAGAAAAGCATTTTCCCAAAGTTAAAATCATTGAAAGTGATAAAAATCTAGGCTTTGCTGGCGGAAATAATTTAGCAATGTATGAAGCCAAAGGAGATTATTTTGCCTTTATTAACTCTGATACTAAGGTAGATAAAAACTGGTTAAAGTATTTAGTAAACACACTACAGGAAAAAAATGTTGGGGTGGTATCCTCCAAATTGCGCTATCACATTCCATATATTAAGTTAGCCATTAAATCAGAAACTCACCTTAAATCCAATCTCTACAGAGATAGCGATTTTTCACCTTTAGGACTAGTAGTGGAAGAAATAAGAAGAGAAAAGCATTCTACTTGTTCTGGATGCTGGTATTTGGATGGCTTTCATCCACCCAAAGGTGAGAATCTTATCAGTCGCTGGACCAATGGTAATGGAGAAATACTTCTTCCAATTGAGCATGATGTGGAGGAATATAGGTTAGTTTTTCACGGCATTACAAGCGACTTTGAATCAAAGTCAAAATTTGAAATATTAATCGATGATGAAATTGTTAATTCTGGAACAATTATTTCAAATAGTGTTGAATCAATAAGCATAAAAATAAACAAGAAGGAACATGAAGATAAACTAATCTGGCTAGTGCAAAATGCCGGTAATAAAATTTTAAAAAATGGACTCAGTAGAGATATTGGTAGTGTAATTAAAAAAAACCATAGAGAATTAAGAGAATTTTATGATTTTGACAATGAATACTATAATAAAAAAAGAAAAATTGTTGGATTGTGTGGAGCCAGCTTTATAATAAAAAAGAGCATTGTAGAAAAAATTGGATTGTTTAACGACGATTTCTTTATGTATTATGAAGATGTTGATCTGGGCTTAAGAGTCTGGAAAAGTGGTTGGGATATTGTTTATGAACCTCGATCTATTGTTTACCACAAGCATAAGGCGTCCACTAATAAAGAAGCCACAATCTTTTTTATAAAACTGATCAAGAAGAATCACTTACTTTTTCTTTTGCTTCATTTTCCTCTAAAGCAACTTGTGATTAAATTTGTTTTATCTGTTTCTAAAACAATTGTTTTGTATATTATACTCAAGGTTTTTGAATTCTTTAAATACTATAATGGCCGATACAAAGTTGTTTATATCCAAACCATTGGTGGCATTGATTCTTTAAAATTATTTTTGAACGCATTTACTAGAACATATAAAAATAGAAAAATGCTAGAATCAACTCAGAAAAGATCCTTCTCAAAATTAATTAAGCATCTTTATTGATATGAACCAAAAAACAGCTGCAATATACGATCGATGGCTTTATACCTTAGGTGGAGGAGAGCAAGTTGCTTTTGCCTATGCACAGTGCTTATTAGAGATGGGCTATAAAGTTGATTTAATTACTCATAAATTAATTGATCCTCAAAAAGCTGAAGAAAAAATGGGAGTTAGCTTAAAAGATATTAATATTATTTATTTATTAGAATCATCCGGCAAAAAACTTTCTAGAATCTCTAGTAAATACGATGTATTTATTAATACTTCACATCTAGACTATTTTCCAAATGGATCGAAAAATGGTATTTTATCTGTATTTTTTCCAGGTATTGTCAAACTCTCTATTTACGAGCACCTTAAAAGAGCTTTTTTCATACCCTCATTTAAAAAAATGTTTATTTATCCTTCAAGTTATGAGGGCTTTTCTTTTGATGAGTATAAAAATGGCAAAATTTATAAATGGCTATCAAAAAATTCATCGATTATATTTAGAAATAATATCGAGAAATTTTCAATCACACTTTATCTCGAATACTTTACTTTCGCTATTACAGACGAAATTATATTTACTCTGAATGATAAGGTTATTTCTCCAACCTCGAAATCAATGGATGCAAACAGAAACAATATTACATTTTCCTTTAATTTGAAAAATATAAAATTTAAAAAGTTTTCAATCAGACTTCCTAAGCATCCTTACTCAAAGAAAGTGGCACTAGTTGCTTTAACTATCCCTAATATTAGATTTTTTCTATACAATATTTTTAAAAAATTTTTTCCAGTGTGGGAAATGAGGCTTCATGGAGGACCAGGGGTAACCAAACTATCAGATCTCGAATCATATAATAAAATTATTACTATTTCTGAGTTTTGTAAAAAATGGATTTATAAATATTGGGGATTAAATAGTAAGATTCTTTATCCGCCCGTAAACATTAAAAATTTTTCTCCATCTAAAAAAAAGAAGAATATTATTTTACATGTTGGCAGATTCTTTATTACAGGGCACTCAAAAAAACAACTCGAACTTGCTAAAGCTTTCATTAGGCTTGTTAATAAACATAAAGTTAAAAATTGGGAGCTTCACTTTGTCGGAAGCATTGCAGAAGGAAGTAATCATAAGAATTATTTTGACAAAGTTGTCTCAGAGTCTAAAGACCATGCAATTTACTTTCACAACAATGCTTCTTTTATTGAATTGAAGCAACTATTCTCTGATGCTAAAATTTATTGGCATGCTACTGGACTAAATGAAGATGAAGATAGAAGCCCACTCTCAATGGAACATTTTGGCATCACCACTGTAGAGGCTATGGCTAGTGGTTGTGTACCTGTTGTTATTAATAAAGGAGGACAAAAAGAAATAGTTACAGATTCATGTGGGTTTAAATGGAATAATACAGATGAATTAATTTCATACACAGATAATCTTATTAAAAATCCAGAAAAAATTAAAAAACTCGGTGCTGAAGCAATTAAAAGAAGTTCTTTCTTTGATAAAAGTAAATTTAAAGAAAGATTTAAAGAAATTATTGAAGAAGAGTAGATTTATTGCTCAAACTAAAATTACCAAAAATCATTTTCGCTGCAAACATTACAATCAACCCCAAAGCAACATAAATATTTATTGTCATTATATTGAACAAAGATGAATGATTTATAAATATTAAAATAAATTGCACAATTAATCCCACAAAAACTAATGAACCCCACCAACTATTTTTGGATATTAAAAATTGACCGTAAAGTGTTATCAAGGAGTAGAGCGTTCCAAATATTGCGGCTAGCCAAATTAAATTGCTAATTACTAGGAACTTACTTCCAAAAATAATTCCGATTATTAATTCTGGAAAATAGAAATAAGCTAGTGTTGATAAGCCTCCAATTAATAAGTATACAACTGATAAAAACGATAGAATTTTTGTTGAATTATGTCTACTGTCACTTCCGGTAAAGTATGAAAAGGCCACCTGTGACAGGGGAGTGGAGACATAAAGAATAATTTTGCCGAGTAGTGAAATTGAAGAATATAAACCAGCTTGATCGGCTGGTAAAAATTTTCTTACCAAAATAATATCGATACTTCCCAAACCTATTAACCCTAAAGTAGTTGTCAAGGCTATAAGCAGATTTTTTCTTTTTAGATATTTATTGATATTAAGAAATTTACGAGAAGCATTTTCCCGAGAAACTTTTTTTTCATCTCTAATCATTTTTCGACCAAATATTAACCCCACAAAAAGAGAGACTACAAAAGCTGTAAATATATTATCTATGCTTGGTGATGTAAAAATAACTCCAATGGAAAGAATTAGCTTGCCACCAAAAATAATAATTAATAGTAAGCCCGCCATAAAAAAGTTTTTAAAAGCTTGTAAGGTGGCTGTATAAAAAATCTGAAAAAGAGTTAGAAATGACGCGGTAACAATAAATAATATAGCAGATAATCCCAAGTTTCCTTTATAAAATACTAAAATTCCAAATATAACGGCTAAAATCATCAATAATAAGGAGTGAGTCTTTAATTCTGACAGTAACCACTTTTCAAGATTAGAAGCCACTGATTTGCGTTTTGAAACAATTTCTTTACCAATTCTCTGGGTAACAATCATTCCAAAGGTTGTAATTGGAACTGATAAAAATAACACATATGACATAGCAGTCATATATTCACCATAATTAGCTAAACTAAAAGTTCTGGCAATTAAAAGATTAATAACATATCCTATTAAACTTACTAAAAATGAAGCAGCTGAGAAAATGAAACTTGAACGAATAAAATTACTTTTTAGAACCCTGATAATTAAAGGTGAATTTAAGATACTCATTAGTATACAATAGCCTAATAAATTGCTTTACTCAAATGATATTTTTATTAAAAAAACACATTTCTCGCTTAGTATTCTTGACTATTAGCTTACTATTTTTAATTCTACTTGCAAAAAATCCATATTCTGATCGAAATTTAATTGCCAACTTCGAACCTTTTCCAGATGCCCAGTACTACATCACTACACCTCGTTGTTTTTTAAGCGGTCAATCTTGGAAAATGTGCAGACTACATGATTCAAGCATTGAAGGAATAAAACCAGCAGTACCACCTGCATACTCCATAGCTTTAATCCCTTCATATATCATTAATTTTGACGTCAGAAACTTTTATTTTGTAAATGTATTACTAGCGATAATTTCGTTCTTATTGCTCTATAAGATTTCTAATAACTTTTTCAAAAACTATATCATCACTGGAATAGCTATGTTGTTCTATGTGACCAACTATTATATTTATTGGTTTCCAGAACTAGCAATGGCAGAGAACTTGTTTCTACCAATATTTTTAACCAGCATCTTGTTATTACAAAGCAATATTTCCAAGAAAAATAGCATGCTAGCAGGACTTATTACAGCTGGTTTTTATGCCACTAAATATGCCTATGCACCACTAACAGCGGTTTTTCCAGTTATGTATTTATCTAAGGTTCTGTTAACAAAAAAAACTGTTAAAGAAAAATTGGCTCACTTTTTATATATAGCTATTCCCGCCGGACTAATTCTTTCTAACTTACTCGGACTCGGTAGAGTGCTTAGTGTTTTTAACGAAGTTTCCAATGGTGCCTTAAACTCTGATAGCTCCGCAAAAGTAACCTCTGGAAGTAGTTACTTTTCAATTAACTACTTTTCCAAACATATAAAAGAGTATTCGGATGCGCTTTTCGGAAGACCTCAAAGATTTCTGTGGGTTACAACTCCTCTCGTAGAAAAATGGATTGCACTTCCTGGTCTTTGGGGCTTACTAGTAGCTTTCAAAAAATCTAAGTTAAAACTAGCAAAACTTTATCTCATTCTTTCTATAGTGGCTCAACTGCTATTCATCTCCACTTTTTACGTTGTCGACATTCGCTATGTCTATCATTTTCTACCAGTTCTATTACTGGGATTTGGATTCTTTCTTAAGTTTCTCAGTAAATCATTGCTTAAAAAGAAAATTAAATTCTTGAGTTTTGTGGCTATGATTTTAATCATTTACTTGGGTTCTAGCGCTATGAGATTGAAATCTGCTGTTATGGTCAATCTAAAGTATGCAGAAACTCCTTGGTGGTACCTATCTCAGCTAAAAATGAATGATTACTTCAATACTCCAGATGCTACCAACAAGCCTTTTTTAATCTCTTTAGCTTCGCCATTTTTTAACGACAATTACTCTAATCAAAACTACATCGTTTTACCACTAGATGCACAACAAGATTACAGAGGTAATAAGACTGAAGTTTGGGGTCCAAATAATTATGAAAATCTTCTAGATTTATATGCTCAGAAAATTATTGACGGCAATGAAGTATATATCACTAACTATGGAATAAGTGCTACAGGACAATTTCAACAATCATATAAAGAAATTGGGGAGAAATTCACGTTTACCCAAGTTAGCTCTGGTTGTTACGATTTGTGTAATATATACAAATTAGAATTGAAATGAAAAGCAAAAGAATGATATAGAGTATTTAATAGTAAAGACTGATATTGCCATTTAATTAAAATCAAATTAAACTTGGTTTATGACCAAAAATAAATCCTCAGTAAAAACTTCTCCATTTATTTCTATCTCCAATGAAAAGCCAGATTTGCGTAAACAAGAACCGCCTCTTGTAAGTGTGCAGGTCACAAATCCCGTTACATACCTTAAGAGTTGGTGGAAAAAGGTCATGGGTAAAGAGGGCGTTGATTTCCACTTTAAAATTAAGCCACTAACTGCTATCGCTATAACCATAATAATCGCCACATTTGGTTTTGGTGTTGGCAAGATTGCTTTCACTCCTCAAAAACCATTTATTAAATATGTTCCTGCAGTAATGCCCACTCCAACGCCAACTCCTGATCCATGGAGAGCAACAGCTTTTTCTGGTACCTTACGTTTTTCTTCTGCAGAAAATCGATTCTACCTTCTTACTACTTCATCTGAAGCCGTCAATCTTGATGTCCAAGAAAGCGTCAATCTAACTGAATTAATAGGTAGAAGAATCTTCGCCACTGGTAACTACAACTCTAGTACCAGAACTCTTGTCGTAAGTGATGCATCCGATCTAGAATTATTACCTAAAAAAGTGGAGTCTGTGCCGGTTATAGAACCACCAACACCAACAATAACCCCTGAGGCAGAAACTATTGAAAAAGAAGTGGTGCCATCCTCAGAAGTTGAGAAGATTTAGTGGTCACAATCTCCTACCACCCACTTTCTAGAAAATCATTTCCGTACTCATTTGAATAATTTAATAAAGAGTATTCTATAGTGGGTATTTCCTTAACTTTTCCTATTCTTACCCTATACCCCAAAGGATTTAAGTTAGATTTTATTAGTTCGTACTCTGCCTTTTCTCTAAATAAAATCATAAAAGTGTAAGCTCTATCATATTTGCAAGCAAAACTACCATCCCAATCACAAATTTCATCATTACCGCATACATCAACTATTATTAAAGAATTTTTATCCTGATTTAAATTTGAGTATTGATTAACACCGTATGAAAATACATTTACATGATCATCATTGTGTAAATGAAAATTAATATTTTTTTCTTCAACATTCTCACTAATAAATGTCACTGCTTTTTCTAAATTACGCAAGCCATTATTTAGCTCAATTTTAGAGTAATAGGATACTGTAGAAACCAAAATAATCATAATAATTGGGATGAATAAAAGTTTAAATTTTTCCATCATAAAACCTATCAAAAAATATGGAAATACAAACAAGCTACTCATGTAATAATCTAATTTGTCACCCTTATAAACTCTCAACATCACTAGGATTGCAAGAAAATATGCAAGTATAAGTTTGATCTTTTTATCAGCTATTGATTTAAATATTAAAAATATAAAACCAAAAAAGAAAACTACTTGTCCTAATGAAATATTCATAAACGTAATATTTTTACCAAAAAAGATTCTGTCAAATAAGTTCGGGATAAAAGCTGTGAAATAATCTATCTTAGAAACTCGATCAAAGTATCGACTATGTTCACCTGTAAAATAATTTATTATTGCCTTAGTATTTGTCCAGTTGTTATTAATTTCGGCAGTAAAATATGGAAATAATAGCAGTAAAGCTAGCAATAAACCTAATATCCAAGATTTAAAATTTTGCTTATCTTTCAAGATACTTTTAATAAAAATAAAAATGTAAAAAGGAAAAAGAACTATAGATTGATAATGAAGATGAACGGCAATGCTCAAAGATATAGAGAAAAGAATCACATATATCTTTTTTCCAGTAGTTAAGTGTTTTATGGCTAATAACAAAGAAAGTAATGATAAAAAAGGAATCATATTAGGATTCCATGAAAAAGTTGCGAATGAAGTTACCAATGGAGATAAAGCATATAGAAATGACGATAGGTACGCGTATCTTTTTCTGATAAACATATTTAAGATTAGAAATAAAATTATTGGAGTTAGAGATTCTACAAAAGTAATAATCCAATGCATTGTTAAAGGATGATTATTAGTTAGAAGCGAAGCAAAATAACTCAATTGATAATAAAATGGAGCAAGATAAAAATTTCCAACACTTGCTTTAGGACCGTATTCAATAAATATTTTTCCTTGACTCTTAAATTGTTCCATTTTCCACACATCTCGAGCTTGATCTTGAGAAAAACTAACCATATTCGAAGCATAAAAGCTTCTAAAAATAAAAACTAAAAAGAAAAAAATAAGTAGCTGATGTTTTATAATAAAATTTTTTACTCTCATTGATTTTAGTATAGCAAAGATTGCCTTTCCACATTATAACTAAACTACTGTAAAATAGCTTAGTTATGGAAAAAGTCAAAAGCATTATTACTTGGCTAAAAGCTAATCTTCTCTTTACTTTAAGCACTTTTTTAATAGCCTTTATACCACTTTTTCCAAAAATCCCAATTTTTGATATCCTCCCTGGCTATATTGTCAGGGTTAGGGCAGAGGATTTTTTAGTTATCTTTACTGCATTTGTTTGGCTTAAAGAAGTATTGTTCAAAAAAGACATAACTAAAAATAAGTCAGACTGGAGTACATCATATTTCTGGCTAGCTGTCGCATATGCAGTCGTCGGCCTAACCTCAATCATTTTGGGGACAGCGCTACTTCACACTATTCCCGCTCAGTTACTTCATATTGGAAAGAGTAGTCTGCACTTTTTTCGCTACATGGAATACTTTGCTCTTTTTTTCTTTTTATATTCTTCAATCAAAACTAAACAACATATTAAGATTATTTTACTCACCTTAGTTATCACCGTTATCGGAATCATCGGATATGGTTACGGTCAACAATATTTGCACTTTCCACTTTACTCCACAATGAATCGTGAATACTCAAAGGGAGTTACGCTATATTTACAAGATAATGCCCGACCGCAATCTACTTTCGCTGGTCATTATGATTTGGGCGCATACCTAGTTATTGTTCTGCCAATTATATTTGCGCTTAGTTTAAATTTAACTAAAATTTTACCAATAAAGATCGGTGCCATTAAAAAAAGAGTTTTTCAAGCAATCTTGCACTTAACTCATCTATTTGGTGCCTGGATGCTCGTCAGTAGTGGCTCAAAAACGGCTCTTGCATCTTATCTCATGGGTATACTCATCGTTCTTTTCTTTAATTTGAGAAAGATGAGTAGTTTTAAACAGCAATTAAAATGGGGCGGAATTGCACTAGTAACTCTCGTTATTAGCTTAAGCTTGGTAATAACATTTTTTGGACAAGAAACAGAATCAGCCTTGATTTCAGTTGCTCAAAGAAACTCTACTGCAAGTAAAATCATTTCAAAAATACCAGGACTTAAAATTCAACAAGAAGTATTAGACCTAACACGCCCAGACGATCTCTATGGTGAAGGTCATGAATTTGTTACCAAAACTGTGACAGATGAGTTAGGAAATAAAACTGATATTATTGTTGCTCAAAAAAGTATTTGGTCAGAGAATGCCCTTAAATATGGAATCTCTATGGGCATTAGACTCGATACGCTTTGGCCACAAGCTATTAATGGTTTAATTAACAATCCATTGTTTGGAAATGGCTATGCAACCCTTTCCGCACTTGAGAATGGTCAATACGCTGAGGCAGATAGCACTGATAATAATTTTCTTCGAACTTTGGGAGAGACTGGAATACTAGGATTTATTACTTTCTATGGATTAATAATTTACATATTAACAATCATTTATCAAAATTCTAAAAACAAGAGCCCACTTATTTCTACTCTTAATATTGGGTTGACGGGATCCATTATTGGATTACTTATAAACGCAAGCTATATTGATGTTTTTGCCGCCTCAAAAGTTGCTTTTACATTTTGGGCATTTGCTGGCATTGGTGCTAAATCAGGCTTAATTGATTCAAATGTCAAAGCCAAAAACACCAACTTCTTTATACTAAGTGTTTTAAAACATTTTAAAAAACACAAATCATTTTACTTGGCATTTTTAATTCTTTTCTTTTTACTCCATAAAAATCCATACAAAACACATAGCTTAATTAGAAACTTTGATACTTCAGTAGAAGCAATTGAGAACGTTACTACAGCCAACTGTTATATCAAAACTGGTACTTTTTCTATCTGCAGAAATAACGGCTTTATTCTCAAAGAAAATAAAAATCTTTACTCATTTTTGCTAGTTCCTTTTTTAAGAATTAATTCTGACCCAGCAACTTTTTACTTTTTGAATATAACACTGATATTAGCAACCTTTTTAGTCATCTATAAAATAATTTCAAAAATTACAAAAAATGATTTCACCAAATTTTCAAGTCTTTTAACATCGGTTTGTATTTTCTATTTATTATCGGCAACTAGCGAGCCACTTGTTAGCAGTAAATTCTTGACAATAGTACTATTCACGCCAACTCTCTCAATTGTATTGGTCTATTTTTTAGAAAAACAAAAACAGAAGCTTTCATCGGCTATTCAATTTGTATTAATTTTATTTATTTTTTCAGCTCTTTTGAGAACTAATTTTATTTCAGACATTAAAACTAGCTTTAGAAACAATCAAAAAGCTTACAAAAATTGGACAGTAACCAAATCTAATACGCACTTCGAAGATCAATCTTTCAAAAATACTGAGAACTATCTGATAACTACCATTAGTCCTTATTATTTTGATTTTTATAAAAATGATTATTATGAGGTTATACCAATAGATGATTTTAAAGATAAATCTACAGATTTAGATCAACTTTTTATCACAGACTTTGGAATTTATCAAAATTCTAACTATCTAAATAGTTTTAATAGAATTAAAAATGATTTTGATTTGACATACAAGGTGATAGATTGTGATGAGCAATGTAGCATTCTAAAAATTGATAATATCAAAGAAAAGATTTCTCCTGTTCCAGTTTCAATTAATAATAAAGTTTTTGACTTAAACGCACTTAATGGAAAATACACATTTTCAGTCATGAGTCATGAATTTGCGGCTACTAAACCAACTAGTTCGCCATATAACACGGTAGTTTTTATTAATAATTTGCTATCCCTTGGTCTTGACAAATCCCCACAATCTTTTGCTGTTTTTACAGGAGATATTCTCCACAAAAAAGAAGATGCGTGGACAAAATATTTTGATTTATATTTTGGCAATTTGGCAAATTACCCAATTCTTCATAGATCAAAAAAGAGCCCAAGTTATCATAAATTCTTCACTAAAAATGATTACTTTATCTTTCTTAACTTAAATGAAAAGTCAGAAATTGATCTTAATCAAAAGCTTTTTGTATATAATGCCTTTCTGGAGTTAGAGAAGCTTCCCGATATCAAAAACATATTTATCATTGACCACAATCTTGACTGGCAAAATAAACAAACTGAATCAAACTTTATTACTAATCTTGAAAACAAATTGCAAGCCTTTCCAAACCTGAATAAATATATTATTACCAGTAACCACGAAAATTTAAATACGAATAAGCTAGCGGCGCCTGCAGTTGAGCAGCCAAATTTTTTCTATCAAGAAAACCAAATCACCAAAACCCACTACTTTGCCAACCTAAGCAACAGCGCCACAAACACTTCATATATTCAATTTAATGTAGATCAAAACTCAAAAGTTGATTTTAAAGAAATAAAATTATGAAATTAACCTGGGTTTCTCAACATAAATTTTTACTTTTTCTAATAATACTTACTGTCTCCCTGCGTTTGATTCCCACCTTAAACGGTAATTTTTCCTTCATGTATGACAATGCAAAAGATTCGTTGATCATTATGGAAATTGGTACGAAGTTTAAACCATCTTTAGTTGGAGCAGTCACTAGTATTCCTGGGGTTTTTAATGGTCCAGCTTATTATTATTTAGCGCTTCCATTTAATATTTTATTGGGATACCAGCCATTTGCCAATGTGCTGTTAATAATTTTACTAAGTGTAGTAAGTGTAATTTTGGCACATAAGTATTTTGGTTGGTTCACAGCACTTCTATTCGCTACTTCAATAAGATTGATTGGAACAGAGCAGTCTGCTTGGTCTCCATACATGACAGTTTTTATTACTCTGCCAGTAGTGATTTTATTGTTACAAATTCAAAAAAATAAAAAGGTGAAATCACTACAAATTGCTGGATTATTCTTCATAATTTCCCTCAGCTTTCACCTTCAAACTGCTTTTGGAGTAATTTTATTGCCAATGGCGATTTTGTCATTGGTCTTGAACAAGATCGAGCTGAGCGCCAAACAATTTTTGATTGCTCTGGGGTCATTTATTTTGCCATTTGCTCCACTGGCAATCTTTGAAATTAGACATGGCTTTCACCAAACAAAACAAGTTATTGGATTTATACAAAATTACTCAGCTCAAGCTCAATCTATTGGAGATAATGCCAACGGAATAAATCGTGTTATAGAAATCGCCAAATATTCAGTAGGGACTGCGTCAGGCAGTCTTCTTTCCGCCAACTTTAATCAAGGATTTATCGGAATAATATTGGGAATTATTATTGTAATTTTTATTGGATCTTACATTTTTAAAAATAAAAAATTAATGAATATTTTTGCTCCACTATTGATTGGTCCATTTTTTCTTTATTTAGTTTTGCCTGCTAAATCTTAATATTTTGTCGCCCTTATTCCAATCTGGATTGTAATTATTGGGAAATATCTCAAAAATAAATTGAACCCAAATCAACTCTCGCAGTTGGCAATTGTCATTTTATTAGGATCAATAGTCGGACTGTCTCAGAACATTGACAGCTCCAATAGATTCTCTCAAAACTCCGCTTCATTTTTTGGTCCCAAACAAAAGGCGGTAAAAAAAGTCTATGAACTTAGTAATAATCAACCATTTGCCTCATATCAGTTTGTATCTGATGTCTATGATTACAGCTATCAATTCATTTTTCTAAGTATGATTAGATCTGGATCACCAGCTCCAACTGAATTTAGCTATGCCAAAGGGGAATCTAGCTACATCCAACAAAAATATATTTCTACTAGCGAAATTTTACCGGAAAAGGTTTTTCTGATTGTTGAAGAAGCTGTGTACCAAAATGTTTTTGATAGTTGGTGGCAAAACACAACGCGTGACCTAGAAATTTTATCTGAACACAAAATAAATAACGCTATTACTGTTTATGAAGCGAAACCAAATTATTAACCAAGTCCAAATGATATAATAACTAGATGATAAAATTATTTAAAAGACTCAGCAGAATTGAACGATGGTTATTGATTGGAATCTTGCTAATTGGTCTTTTACTTAGACTTTATCCAGGGGCTGATCATTTTTCTTGGATCTATGATCAGGCTCGTGATGCTAGTGTAATTCGGAGTATTATTTCTGAAAAAAACTTAATCTTAATTGGTCCTCAAACAGATTATCCCGGGTTGAATCACGGCCCACTTTCATATTATCTATTAGCGCCTTTTTATTCAATATCTGGCGGTGATCCCAACCTACCGGGGCTATTCATGATTCTTCTCAACTTATCAACTCTCTTGCCGCTGGGCCTACTTGTTCAAGCCTTATTCAAAAACAAAAAAATTACCTTATTGAGTTTATTCTTGTTTGCAATTTCATATGAACAAGTTGAGTATGCCAGGTGGATTTTCAATTTTTCAGTTAGCATTCCCATGTTGGTCTGGAGTTATTATTTTCTTTGGAAATCTCGACTTGAGAATCTGGAAAAATTTTCAAAATGGAATCAGCCAGCTTTACTTTCAGGAATTTTCTTGGGTGCAGCAATTCAAGGAGAAATATTTTTCCTTTATCTAATTCCTTTCTTCACATTATTTTTATATTGGCAAAGCAATTGGCGCAAACAATGGTCAAAATTTTTCTCAGGAGTTATTTTAGGAGTATCTCCACTTTTATTAGCAGAATTAAAATTCAAGTTTATTGGCACAAAAACTTTTTTTATTGAATTTTTAGGTAGACATAGCACCGACACAATTTCGGCAAGCAAATCACTTACAACTTACATTGATCATCTAGCTGTGACTACAAAACACACACTTGGAGGTCTTTCTTATCCAATGGCATTGCTACTATTAATCTTATTAATTGGCTTTGTCATTTATTCAATAAATAAAAAAAATAGAATAGCATTAACAAGCATTCTTACTTTATTCTTTTCACACAGCATATTATTCACCTTTCATTTCCCACAAAAAGTATTTGTAAATGTAGGTTTAAGTATTCCTTTAATAATATTAATGGCTTTCGCTTTAGATAAATTGTGGAAGTTGCGCCAACGTTTAATTGGCATTACAACTTTAATTTTATTAATTTTCTTTTCAATCTATCAACTAGTAACAAATACAGCTAATAAAACTCCGTTTGAATCATACAATTTTATTCAGACAGGAATGCTTTTTTCTCAAAAAATAGAAATTGTTGAAACTGCTTACAACTTAGCTGGCAAAGATGAACAATTTAGCTTTAGTGTTATCGGCACTCCATATGGAGTAAGAACAGTCTGGGCCACTGTCTTTGAACAATATGTTAAACGTAATCAAGTTCCAAAGCCTGTTTGGATAGGTTACAAAGCCAATGGATATCCAGGAGAAAATTATTTCCCTACAGGAGACCATCCTTTAAAAAAACACATCTTGATTATTGAATCCAATCAAGATTTGCTTCCTGCCTCAATTGCCAAACAAGCAATGGAAAGTCAAGATGAAGCCACACAATTGATAAAAGAAGAAATTTTATATGGTTATAAAATTCAGTTAAGAGAAAAAGTGTTGAAATGATAAGTAAATCGACTAACCCAAAATCTCTTTCCTAAAATACTCAATCGTAGTCTTTAGTCCTTCTTCGAAACCAACCTGCGGTTCATAGCCTAATAATTCTTTTGCTTTAGTAATGTCTGGCTGTCTTCTAGTTGGATCGTCAGATGGCATAGACTCATGTTCAAGCTTAATCTCAGTTTCAGGAGACACTAACTTATGAATTAGTTCTGCGGTCTGTAAAATAGTATATTCTCCAGGATTGCCAATATTAATAGTCTCGCCATTCAGACCATCTTTAGAAGCCATTCTTAAAATAAACTCCACTAAGTCATCAACATAGCAGTAAGATCTTGTTTGCAAACCATCTCCATATATAGTGAAAGGCTCATTCTTCAGTGCCTGAGCCACCAAATTAGGAATAACTCGGCCATCAGTTGGATCCATCTTTGGGCCATAAGTATTAAAGATTCTTAAAATTCTTGAGTCTATTCCAAAGTCTCTGTTAAAAACTCCACAGATTGTTTCTCCCAATCTTTTCGACTCATCGTAGCAAGATCTTTTTCCATTTGGATTTACATTGCCCCAATACTCTTCTGTTTGAGGATGAACCTTTGGGTCTCCATAGACTTCAGACGTTCCAGCAAATACAAAACGAGCCTCTGGACTACTTGTCTTAATAAAATCTAGTAAATAGTGTGTGGCAATAGAATTTACTAAATATGTTTCCACCGGTTTCTCTTGATATCGTGGGGGAGAGGCAGGAGAGGCAAAATGTAAAACCAGATCTAACTTAATTCCATCTGGCAAATAATTAGTTGCAGGTTGGGAAACATCAGCTTGAATAAAAGTATAGTTGCCAACTCTTGGTGAGCCGCTCTCGCCAGCGTATTCTTTAATATTAATTTTTCTTCCAGAAATAAAATTATCGACACAAACAACATTGGCTCCCAATGAGAGTAGTTTTCCTGTTAGATTGGAGCCAATAAATCCGGCACCACCAGTTAAAAGTACTGTCTTGCCAGTGAAATAATTATGCATAAACACTTTCCAAAAAAATTAGCCGAATAGTCTTAAGAGTATACTAGCAAAAATTAGGTAAATGCTCAAACTATAAGTGTCTCTTATTACACTTGCTAGTGGACCGCTTGCCACAGCGGGATCAATCTTAATTTTTTTCAAAAGTATTGGCAAAATAATTGCCATGATGGCTGCTCCTAGTATTGCCATTAAAAGTGAAAAGGCAAAGATAAAAGAAACGATTGGGCTTTTCCAAACTAAACTTGAAACAATAAAAACTATCGTGCTTAAGACCATTCCCAAAGCCAAGGCTATCTTTGTCTCACGCATAAAATAAAACAGGAAATTTATCTTGTTATCCAAAGTCATTGCTTTAATAAATATTGTTTGTGTCTGAGTACCTGCAGCATCCGACATATAAACTATTGCTGGCATAAATGTAGCTAGTAAGATTTGTTTTTCTAGCATGTCGTCAAAAGCACCGATCACAAAAGTTGTGAGCATCATTCCCGACAAACCCAATACCAACCATGGGAAACGATTTTTCAAATGATAGGAAACCGATGTATTAGTAATGTTCTGCATCGAATCTTCAGGAGAGTGAATACCAGCCGAAAGAAGATCATCTTCTAAGTGAGCGTTACTTAATATAGATAAAATCGCATCCGAAGGAACGACTCCTTTAAAAATTCCAAGTTTGTCTACTATAGGAATAGATTTTAGATGATGTTTTAGAGCGATTAGGGCAACTTTTTCTTTATGAGTATTTGGTCTGACAGTGACCACATCATCTATCATCACATCTTTTATTAATATGGAATTTTTAGCTGCAAAAAGTTCTTGTACAGAAAGAATTCCTATCAACTTATTAGATTTATTAACAACATATACATAAGATATCGTGTCAAAATTTTCTACATCTTTAATCAGTTTTTCTTTAGCTGACCCAACTGAATCTGTTTGAAGTAAAAGCAAAACACTATCAACAATGTAAGCCTCAGCTGTTTCAAGATTTAGATTGTGATTTGACATAATAACCTCTACAATTAGTCTACGATTAAACTGATAACAAAATCAAGACAGATATGAATAAAAAGCTAAGTTTAATACTTCTTTTCGCTCTTTTACTGCGAATTCCCTTACTCGGTGGTTCTTTCTGGCTAGACGAGGCCGCTCAAGCTCTCGAAATAATAAGACCACTGTCTCAGCAGCTTGATATTGCTGCCGACTTTCAACCACCACTTCTTCACTTAATCTTGCATTTTGCCCACTACTTTTCGGTTTCTGAGTGGTGGCTAAGAACGATTGGAGCTTTAATTCCAGGTTTAGTCACTATTCTATTCACCTACAAACTAGCAGAAAAACTCTTTAATAAAAATGTTGCTGTTCTTTCTTCTTTGTTTCTAGCAACTTCATCATTTCATATTTTTTATTCGCAAGAACTCAGACCTTACTCTTTGCCAGCAATGTTTGGCCTAATCAGCATGTATTATTTTTTTCAAACACTGGAAGAAAAACCAGTTGGGGATAATACTCACAAGAAAAATAAAAGTAATCAAATAAAATTGTCGATCGTAAATTTACTAGGATTATATTCTTCATACTTATTTCCTTTCCTAGTAATTGCTCAATTAATTTTTGCAACCAAACTCAAGCAAAGCTCGAAATTTATAAAAACATTAGCTCTGCCAATTATTGGATTTCTACCTTGGCTACCAATGTTTTTAACTCAACTTAAAGTAGGTGGATTAGTACGAAAAAACCTACCTGGATGGGAAGAAGTAGTGAGTATTCCTCAGCTAAAAGCTATTCCCCTTGTAATGGCTAAGTTTATTTTTGGAACTTTAGATATTGAGCCAGACCTATTTTTTATTATTTTTGGATCATTAGTCATAATTCCGCTTTCCATGTTACTAATCGCAAAACTCAAACGAAAATCTGCCAAAGAAAACAAAAGCTTACTCTTTACACTCTCCTGGTTTATTCTGCCACTAATACTTGCTTGGCTAGTTTCTTTTTATGTACCAGTGGTTAGACCAAAAAGATTACTATTTCTCTTGCCAGCATTTTATATATTAGTTGCATTCCTGGTCACCTCCTTTATTAATAAAAAAAGAAAGCCGGAGTTTACTATGGCAATAGCTTTGCTAATAGCAACTTTCTCAATCAATCTTTTTTCAACATTAAATTACTACACGAATCCAAAAATTCAAAGAGAAAACTGGAAAGGCTTATACCAAAACATTACTGAAGATTTTTCACCAGCCAACACCATAATTATTTACTCATTTACAGATGAATTTGCCCCAATGAAGTGGTACAACACTAATAATTACTCATCTATTTCTACCGGAGAATTATTTATTGATAACGTTGATGACCTTGCCAACACTCTTAAAATAGTTGTAGAGTATGAAAACGCTCTAGTCTTTGATTATCTGCGAGATCTTTCGGATCCAAATAGAAACATAGAAAAAGAACTAACTAACTTTGGCTTAAAAGAAATAGGAGCGCTAGACTATCCAAATATAGGATTTGTGAGAATCTTTGTGAAGCCTCACGCACTAATAGGAAGAAAATAAAAATGAAAATTGGAATCGACATCACACCAGCAATTTATCATCGAGGAGTTTCGAGATATACAGTTAATCTTGCTAAAAATTTGAACAAGGAGATGGGTACCACAGTATCACTATTTGCTAGTTCATTAAGACAGGGAGAGAATCTAAGAAAGATTGCTAAAAATATCCTGGGATACTTACCAGATGACTTAGTAAAGATTTTGCCTTATCCTCAAAAAATGCTAGAAAAAATGTGGCAGTTTGGATTGAATCCAGTTTCAAGACACCTTAAAAACCTAGACGTTTTTCATTCTTGGGATTGGTTACAGCCTCCAGATAAAAATCTTCCAATTGTTTCTACCATTCACGACCTAGCTATTTTAAAATTTCCAGAAACTGCCCATCCAGCAATTTTAAAATCACATAAAAAATCATGGGAGAAATTAAAAGAAAATAAATCTCATATAATTACTGTTAGTAGGGCAACAAAAAAAGATGTTATGGATCTCTTGGGATACCCTTCTTACATGGTTCATGTTGTCCACGAAGCTCTTCCAGAAGAGTTTAAAGAAGTGAGCGATAAAATTACCGAAGAAATTGCCTTGAGTTTTAAAAATAAGCTCAAGCTTGATAAGCCATATATTCTTTTTGTCGGCACAAGAGAACCAAGAAAAAACCTATTAAGATTAATTGAAGCCTGGCAACCACTTGCCGATGATTATGAATTGATCATTGCTGGCAATGAAGGCTGGGATCAGATTGAAGAAAAATCAAAGAAATTCAAGCATGAGCCAAGATTTTTAGGCAGAGTTAGTGACAAAGAGCTTTCAGTTTTATATTCTTATGCCTCAGTTTTTGCATACCCTTCTCTTTACGAGGGATTTGGCTTACCAATTTTGGAAAGTTTTTATCTTGGAACCCCAGTTTTAACTTCAAACAATTCTGGCATGATTGAAGTAGCTGGCAACGCCGCAGAACTAATCGATCCTAACTCACCTGCAGACATTACAAAAGGACTCAAGAAGATTCTAAATGAAACAGAAGCCGAACAGCAAAAAAGACTTCAGAGAATGATCATTAGGCAGCAAATGTTTAGCTGGCCCAAAGTTGCTAAGGAAACTCTTGTTGTATATAAAAGAGCTATTGAAGATTTTGAACAATGAAAAATTTAACACATATAGCTATCGATGGAAGAGAGGCAAACATTGAGTCCAGAGTTGGAAGCAATGTCTATGCTTTTGAAATTATTTCTTCCATATACAAGCTTTTGGAAAAACGTGACGATATTAAAGTCACCGTTCTTTTGGCTAATAAAAAAATTGATTCCATGCCAGAAAAGAGAGAAGGTTGGTCATACAAAGTTTTTGGCCCTCAGAAATTTTGGACTCAATGGGCTTTACCAATTCATTTATTTCAGCATCAAACAAACTACGATGTGTTTTTTACACCAGGACACTATGCGCCACGTTTAAGTCCGATACCTTACGTTTCTTCTGTGATGGACACAGCATACATTAACTATCCAGATCAATTTAAAAAATCAGATACCCTGAAGCTTACTAAGTGGACAAAATATAGTGTTAAAAATGCCCAAAAAGTTATTGCAATTAGTCAATACACCAAAAACGAAGTCATTAAACACTACAACATACTTCCAGAAAATATCGTGGTTGCATATCCAGCGGCTAGAACAAGAAAATTAAAAGTTAATGCAAAAGAAACAAATGCTTTCTTCAAAAAAAATAAAATCACAGAACCTTATGTAGTTTTTGTAGGTACTCTCCAACCAAGAAAAAATATCATCAAGCTCGTTGAGGCCTTTGAGATCTTTAGTAGAATGAAAGCGGGCAGGGGACTAAAGAAAAAAACTAAGCAACGCGAGATAGATAGTCAAAAAAGAGTTAAGTTGGTTTTGGCTGGAAAAGTGGGTTGGCTAGCAGATGACATTATCAAAAAGATTGATAACTCTCCGATAAAAAATAAAATTGTTACCACCGGCTTTGTCTCAGAAAAAGAAAAGCAAATTTTATATAAGTATGCTTTTGCAAGCTGTTTGGGGGGAACTCATGAGGGGTTTGGCATTCCTCCGCTTGAATCTCTACACTTTGGCACACCTCCTATCGTTTCTAATACCACTAGTTTGCCAGAGGTTGTTGGCGATGCAGGATTTTTAGTAGAACCTAATAGTCCTCAGGATATTGCTAATAAAATGTGGGAAGTTTTTTCGATGCCTACTAGAGAAAAGGGGATATTTAGAAAAAAAGCTAGAGAACAAATTAAGAAATTTAGCTGGACCAACTCTGCTGAAATAATTTTAAACACATTGTTGGAAGTTGCCGAACAAAAAGACAAACAACAAGCAAACACTTAATGAAAAAAGGGAAACCATCAGCAACAATACTCGGAATTGATCCCGGCTATGACAGAGTAGGTTGGGCAGTTGGTGGTTTTGCAAACTCAAAATTCATAGTCACTGATTTAGGATGCATTCAAACAGATAATAAAAAGGATATCTTTGATCGCTACTCTCAAATCATAACTGAACTAAAAACTATTGTGAAAAAATATTCTCCGGATACTTTAGCAATAGAAACATTATTTTTTGCCAAAAATAAAAAGACCGCTCTTCGTGTCAGTGAAGCCAGAGGAATAATTATTGGTACATTGCTCGATGAAGGTTTGCGAGTTTTTGAGTACTCTCCCAACGCAATTAAGCTGGCAGTTGCCGGATCTGGTGCAGCCGACAAGCAAGCAGTAGAGAAAATGGTCAAAATGCAGATAAAGTATGATTTAAATGGACAGATCGATGACGCAGTTGATGCATTGGCGGTGGCAATGACGCACGGATTCGTAAATCATTGATATGTGGTATTATTTTCTATAGATAGTATAAAGCTACAAAAGAAGGATGTATATGAACATGGATAAAATTATTGAAAACTACACATCTGTTTTAAAAAAATACGCAGTTACTTCTGGACGTTCAGGAAGACCAGAGTATTGGTATTTTGTTTTAGCAAACATCGTTATCAGTATTGGATTATCTCTACTCAGCACAATCATTGGCAACGACTCAAATGCGCTTGGTTCAATCTATAGTCTTGTTGTACTTCTACCAGGAATTGCTGTAGGAATTAGAAGATTGCATGACATTGGAAAAAGTGGCTGGTGGTTACTAATATCACTTATCCCATTTGTAGGTTTTGTCTGGATCATAATTTTAATGGCAACCGACGGTGATGCTGAAGAGAATGAGTACGGTCCATCATTAAAAGAAGTCGAGGCTGAATAATAATTTAGCAAAAAGTATCCACTTCCCGAATTAAGCGCGAAGTCGTATACTGGATTTCATGATTAGTTATCTCGTTGGAAAACCTATTATTCATAGTGATGAATTGATACTCCTTGTTGGCGGAGTTGGCTATGGTGTTAAAGTCACTAATCAGTCTCTGTCAGAAATTAGTTCGAGACTTCAATCTGATCCAGAACATACAACTACCCTCCACATCTACACCCATGTAAAAGAAGATGCCTTAGTTTTATTTGGCTTTAGCTCAATGAATGATAAAGAGTTGTTTAAACTTTTAATTAGTGTTTCTGGAGTTGGTCCCGCTACTGCCATGGCGATTTTGAACAAGGGTGCCAAACAAATTATTGCTGCCATCCAAAATGCTGATGTTTCTTTTTTCACTAGTGTTAAACGCGTAGGTAAAAAAGCTGGGCAAAAAATAATTATTGATCTCAAAACCAAACTAGGCGGTATTAAAGAGCTCGATCTCACACCGCTCAATCAAATGCAATCTGATATGCTTGAGGCACTAATGAGTCTTGGTTTTGGTGAAGATCAAATTAACCAAGTAATTAAAGATCTGAATCTCGTTGACATGCCACTAGAAAAAGCAGTACAGATGGCAATAAAAGAGTTGGGGAAAAATAAATAGTTGTGGAATGACCGGCCCCGATGCTGGAGTCTGCACAGTTAGAAACAAGCCAGTAATGGCAATAAAATTATGAATTTTGACGAAAACTTTGTTAGCGAAATTGAAGAAACTCCACAAGAAGAAGAACTATTTACTTCGTTGCGCGCTGGTAGCTGGGATGCTTTTCATGGTCAAAAAGAAGTTAAGAGATCACTTCAAATTGGCATTACTGCTGCAAAAGGAAGAGGTGAGTCACTGGACCACACACTTTTTTATGGACCACCGGGGTTGGGTAAAACCACCCTCTCTCATTTAATTGCCAAAGAACTAGGAACCAATATTAAAGTTACTTCCGGCACTGCACTTAGTAAGGCCGGCGACCTCGCTGCTATTCTTACAAATCTAGAAGAAGGTGACATCTTGTTTGTAGATGAAATTCATCGTCTTCCAAAAGTTGTTGAAGAAACTCTTTATCCTGCGATGGAAGACTACGCACTTGATATTGTCATCGGCAAAGGACCATCAGCTAGAACACTAAGAGTAGATCTGCCTAGATTTACCTTGGTTGGAGCAACCACCCGGTATGGCTTACTAGCAGGTCCTTTTAGAGATAGATTTGGAATTATTCATCGTCTGCAGTTCTACACCCCAGAAGCACTTTCTACTATTATTATGAATGCCGCTGTAAAACTTGATGTAAAGATTGATAAAGAATCTGCAGTAGAGATCGGCAGAAGAGCTCGTGGAACTCCAAGAATTGCCTTAAAACTTCTCAAAAGAGTTCGCGACTATGTTCAGGTTCATGAAATGGATTCTATTGACGCCAAAGGTGTTCAAGATGCGCTCGACATGTTTGCTGTAGATAAAATGGGACTAGAAGAATCTGACAGAAGATTCTTGCAACAAATAATTCAAAAACATAAAGGTGGTCCTGTAGGATTATCTACTATTGCAGCCACTCTCAACGAAGACATACTAACTATCGAAGAAGTTCTAGAACCATATTTGATACAAGTAGGAATGCTTAAAAGAACTCCAAAGGGTAGGGTTGTAAGTAAAATTGCCTATGATCATTTGGGGGAATTGTTTGAAGAAAGGTAGGGTTTTTTTAAACTACTTTTAATATATAACAAAATTACTATTCCCCATCAACAAGCTCTGTATCATGCGGTATACTAATCTCATGAAACAAGATTCTTTTGTCGCAAAAGTATTTCGTAGACTATCCGCTTGGCACCTAGAAGCTGTAACTGGCTTTCTCTGGTGGGGCGTTGGCATAATTCCCTCACACCAAATTCGCAAATTTTTTTATCGTTTGTCGGGCATGAAAATTGAGCAAGGCTCTACTATTCACATGATGGCTCGGATCTACGATCCTCGCCACATAACTATCGGCACCGACACAATTATCGGCGAAAGAGCAACTTTAGATGGCAGAAGACAGCTTTCAAACTCTGACGGCGGTCTTCAAATAGGCAATCACACCGATATTGCCAGTGAAGTCATGATATGGACCAGCCAACATGATATTCACGACCCAGATTTCAAAGCAATCGAGAAAAAAGTAACTATTGGTGATTATGTTTTTATCGGACCAAGAGCAATTATTCTTCCAGGAGTTACTATCGGCAACGGAGCAATCGTGGCCGCTGGTGCTGTTGTCACTAAAAACGTCGAGCCTTTTACAGTTGTTGCTGGTACTCCAGCCACTAAAATCGCAGAAAGAAAAGGCTCCTTATCTGATACGAGTAAAAACCTTAATTATAAACTTGGTCGCGCAAGACTATTTCAATAAAAAATTATGTTGCTCACTATTATTGTTGTATCCTACAACACCAAAGACCTAACTATCCAAACGCTTAAATCAGCTGTCGCAGATATTAACTCCTCAGAACTTCTAAAAGATAAAACTGAGATTTTTGTTATCGATAATGACTCAAAAGATGATTCTGTTAAAGCAGCTAGAGAGTTTAAACAAAAAACAAAAATTCCAGTCAGAGTTATTGCAACCGGAGAGAACTTGGGATTTGCAAAAGGAAATAATGTTGCCGTAGAAAAAGCTAAAGGTGAATTCATAATATTTTTAAACTCCGACACAATTGTTAAAAAAGGAGCGCTTGAAACAATGGTTAGACGATTTGAGAATAAAAAGTTGGGAGTCTTGGCCGCAACTCTTTTAAACACAGATTTTACCCTACAAGCTCAAGGTGGAAACTTTCCAAACTTGCTCAATCTTTTCTTCCACATGAGTATGTTAGACGACATACCCTTAATTGGAAACCTTCTGCCATCAACTCAACATACGGGAAAAAATACTAAACAAGCAAATAACTATCAGTTTGACGAAAAAATGTCTCCAAGAAAACAAGCTTTTCAAAAAGATAAACTAATCAAAGTAGATTGGGTTGCCGGAACCGCAATGATGCTGCCCAAAAAAGCAATTGATGAGTTTGGTAGTTTGGATTCAAACATATTTATGTATGGAGAAGATATTGAACTTTGTCTAAGAGCCAGAAATCATCATTACCAAGTTGCGATAGACCCAGCTGCACAAATCATTCACTTGCAAAATCAAAGCTCTACTTCTGAGAATGCGATTAGGGGAGAATTCAGAGGCTATTTATATATCTACTCAAAGCATCAAAGTCGTGTTCAAACAGAGATTGCTAGAGTTTTTATGCAAATGGGAGCATTCTTAAGAATTTTTGTATTCTCGGTAATAGCTCCAGATTCTTACAAAACACAAATATATAAAAATGTTTTGAAAGATCTTAAGTAACCGGTAACCTGGATAATGTTAAAAAAAATCGCTACATTTATAGACAAAAATATTTTATTTATTTTAAGCATCATTTTACTTGTAGTCGTACCTTTATATCCAAAGCTACCTATTTTTGACATAATTCCTGGATACATTGTTAGAGTCAGAATTGAAGATTTTTTGATTCTTTTTACTTTGATAGTATTTTTGATTCAGGTCATAAGAAAGAAGGCCACTCTTAAAACCCCGCTGACTAAAATAATTATTGCTTATGCCATCATCGGATTTCTCTCTACACTCTCTGGTATTCTCATCACAAAGACAATTCCTCTCACCTCAGTTCATTTATTCAAAAGTTTTTTGCACTACCTAAGATATCTCGAATATTTCTCACTTTTCTTTGTCTTCTATTCTGCAGTGAAATCAATAAAGGATCTTAAAGTCCTTCTCTATACTGCCACAACTAGTTTCTTATTTGTTGGTATTTATGGCTTAGGACAAAAATATTTATACTGGCCAGTTTACTCAACAATGAATAGAGAGTTTAGCAAAGGAATTAGACTCTATTTAACAGAACACGCTCGTGTTCAATCAACCTTTGGCGGACACTACGACATGGCAGCCTACTTAGTAATATTGTTGCCATTTATATTTTTATTAACCCAAGTATTTGAAAAAAGAATCGCTAGAATCTTTGCCTGGTTGGTATTTGCTCTCGGAATGTGGCTTATGGTAACGGGTGCCTCAAGAACATCATTTATAGCAGCGCTAATAGGTATTTTTATCACTATATTAGTCAGAAGTCTTAAAGAGAAAAATGCAAGTAAAAAAATTAAATTCTTTTTAGCAAAATCAATTACCGCGGGAACATTAATCCTGATAATTTTTTCTAGTTTTGGAGATGATATTAGTGAGAGATTATTGCAAAGTTTAAATAGTTATCCTGTTTTTTCTCAAAATTATAGTAAATTTGGTGATAGCGTTATTGCTGGAAAAAAAATCGTATATGAAAAACTAGCGGATTTTAATATTGGTACCGAAATAAAAATTGAAAAACCAAAAAATGGTTTATCAACTGATCAAGCCGCCATATTAGTTGCCTCTGACACTAGACCAATACCAATAAAGCCAAGTGACGTTTTCGTCGATGTTCCAGACAGAATAAAAGTTGCAACCATCTCGGCAACTGGAGAAGAAACATTTATTATTATAGAAACTCCTCGTACATACTCTGACAATGCTATTAAATATGGCCTTTCTCTTGCCATTAGATTGGACACACTTTGGCCACAGGCTCTAAAGGGTTTCTACAAAAATCCAGTTTTAGGAACTGGATATGCTACTTTAACAAAATCTCAGGTAGATGAATTCACCGAAGCAGATAGTACAGACAACAATTTCTTGCGCACTTTGGGAGAGATCGGCTTACTTGGATTCACAGCTTTTTATGGAACTATAGTGCTAGCTATTATTCAAGCCTACAAAATAACTTTTTCAAGAAAAACTACCAATGACTTTAAAACAATAATCGGCATCTCATTTATTGGCTCCAGTATAGGTCTTTTAGTGAACGCTACTTTTATTGATGTTTTTGCAGCCTCCAAAGTAGCTCTAACATTTTGGTCTCTAACTGGTATTCTTTTTGCAGCAAGCAACATTAAAGAAGTGAGAGAGAAAATAGCACCTATCGTTAAAAAAACTAGAAGAACAAAAAAAGGGCAGTTTAAGAACGCTCCTAAAAAATGAAAAACTTTGTAAAAAAATACCCACTACTAATATTAATAATTCTTCTAGCTTTCGCTTTACGACTTTATAAAATCTCAAATCCAATCCTTGATTGGCACAGCTGGAGGCAAGCCGATACCGCCTCAGTTACTAGAGAGTATGTGAAAAACAGCTTGAATCCTTTATATCCGAAATACCATGATATTTCGAATATTCCTTCTGGAAAATTTAATCCAGAAGGATATAGAATGGTGGAGTTTCCCATCTACAACATTTTAGTTGCATCAATACTAAGGGCAATTCCACAGCTACAACTGGAAGCAACTAGTAGAATGGTTTCAATTCTTTTCTCACTAGGAACATTAGTTTCTATTTTTTTTCTCACGAGATCCATCTTTGGAAAAAAAGCTGCTTATTTGGCTTCATTCTTTTTTGCGGTAATTCCATACTCAGTTTTTTATTCAAGAACAGTTCTCCCCGAACCAATCATGTTGTTCTTCATAACTTTTTCGCTAACAACTTTTAAATTCTATACAACAAAGAAGAAAGCTTATTACTATTTTTTGTCACTTATTTCCCTAAGTATTGCTTTTCTCTTAAAACCATTTGTAATTTTTCTTTTGCCAGTTTACCTCCAAATGATAATCGAGAAAAAAGGTTGGAAGACTTTCATAGACTATAAACTATATATATTTGGAATTTTATCGATAATCCCTTTATTACTTTGGAGGAAATGGATCATGAATTTTCCAGAGGGAATACCTGCTTCAGATTGGCTTTTCAATGGAAATGGAATAAGATTCAGACCTGCATGGTTTAGATGGCTAGGATACGAAAGAATTACAAAGCTAATCCTTGGATTTACAGGCACGATTTTTTTACCAATTAGTTTCTTTAATTCTTTAAAAAACAAAAACTTCTTTATTCCAAGCTGGTGGTTTGGAATCGGTCTATACTTCTCAGTTATAGCCACAGGAAATATCCAACATGATTACTATCAAGTGTTAATCACTCCAATTATTGCCATTACCCTTGCGCATGGAGTCTTGGTCTTGGACAAATATATATTTAAAAAATTTAACGCCTTAGTTTCAATAAGCGTTATTGCATCGCTGGTATTTTCAATGCTTTTCTTTTCATTTGATCAGGTGAGGGGCTACTTTAATATCAACCACCCAGAATACTCTGAAGCTGGAATTGCCGCCAACAGACTTCTTCCAAAAGACGCGATTGTTATCGCTCCAGCATTTGGAGATACGGGATTTCTCTTTCAAACTCATAGGTCTGGCTGGCCAATAGGTTTTGATATTGATGATAAAATTCAAAAAGGAGCAACTCATTATGTAACTACTAGTATGGATGAAAAAGCTAAAGAACTAGAACAAAAATATATGATTATTGCAAAAACTGAAGATTACTTAATCTTAGATTTAACACAAGAGCGTGGAGCCAACAATTAGATGAAAATTTTAATGCTCACCCCTTACTTGCCATACCCCTTACTTTCTGGAGGGCAAATTAGAACCTACAATCTATTAAAAAAATTAGCAAATAAACATGATGTTACTTTATTTTCTTTAATTAAAGATAACGATGAAAAAAAATATGTCCCAGAACTAGAAAAATATTGCAAAAATGTCAAGGTTTTTAAAAGATCAAGCAAGCCATTTACTTTAAAAAATATTTTAAAAACAGCCTTTTCTTCATATCCATTCTTAGTTATTAGAAATCATGCTCCAGAAATAATCTCTGCTGTTGAGGAAGAACTAGCAAAAAATAAGTATGACCTGATCCATGCTGAAACTTTTTATATGATGCCTCATATTCCTAAAACCACTATTCCTACAATTCTAGTAGAACAAACAATCGAGTATCTTGGTTACGAAAGTTATGCTAAAAAAGCATCTTTTCTAATTAGAGCAATTTTAAATATTGATATTAATAAGATCAGAAGGTGGGAAAAACATTACTGGAAAGTTTGTGACACGCTAATTGTTATGAGTGAAGATGATAAAAGATATATCTCAAATGAGATTAAAGAGTCTAAGAAAATTGAGGTTGTAGCCAATGGAGTTGACACCAAATGGTTTGAGGAAGTAAAGAAGACAAAACATAAATATCCCACACTACTATCAGTTGGCACTTTCAAGTGGCTACCAAATGTTGAGGCTGTAGAGTTCTTAGTCAAAAAAGTTTGGCCTTTGATTAAGAAAGAACTTCCAACTGCAAAACTCTGGATAGTTGGAAATGCACCAACCGAAAATGTTTATCAGTATGAGAAAAGAGACCCTTCAATTAAAGTAATAGGCAGAATTCCGGACATTAGAAATGCTTTTTCTGGAGCCGATGTTTTGATGGCACCAGTTTTTAGTGGCAAAGGGACTAGATATAAAGTGCTTGAGGCAATGGCTTCGGAAACCCCAATAGTCTCAACTAGCACAGCCGTAGAAGGATTGAGTGTTAAAAATAGTGTTCATGTTATGATTGATGACACCGAGCAAGGAATGGCAAATTTAGCTATCGAGTTATTGAATAATCCAAAGAAAAGAGAAACAATGGCTCAGTACGGTAAAAAGTTTGTGAAAGATAATTATGATTGGTCATTAATATCAAATAAATTAGATATAATTTACAAAAGAATAGGAAGCAAATAATATGACAGCAAAAGCTAAAACAAATAAATCTCAATTAGATCTAGAGATCATCATAGTTAGTTACAATGGAGAGTTTTGGCTAAAGAAAACTCTCTCAACTCTAAATGACTTTTACCTTAAAAATACTAAGAAAAAAGTTAAGGTTACTGTTGTTGATAATAACTCTACCGATGGATCTGTTGAAACATTGAAGAAAGATTTCAAATGGGTTAATGCGATGCTGATGAAGGATAATTTTGGTTTCGCTATTGGAAATAACATAGCGCTTAAAAAAACTACCGCTAAGTATGCAATGCTCTTAAACTCCGACGTAGAACTCTCTGAGAATTCAAACCTGGACATCCTACTAGATTTTCTGGACAAAAAACCAAAAGTCGGTATGGTCACTCCACGAGTTGAGTTTATTAATGGAGAAATTGATCCAGCTTCTCATAGAGGAGAACCAACACTTTGGGCCTCATTTACTTATTTCTCAGGACTTGAAAATCTTTTTCCAAAAAGTAAATTATTTGGTCAATATCATCAAAGTTATAAAAACCTGCGAACCATCCACACAATTGATGCTTGCACTGGTGCAGCCATGATTGTTAGAGGAGATTTGCTAGATATGGTAGGCCTACTAGACGAACGATTTTTCATGTATGCAGAAGACCTAGATTGGTGCAAAAGATTCAGAGAAGCAGGCTATATGATTGTGTATAATCCAGATGTGAGCATCATTCATCATAAGAATAAATCTGGTATTAAAAGCTCTTCTCAAAAGATAGCAAAAAAAACCAATAAATATTTTTACGACACCATGCTACAATACTATGATAAACATTATAAAGACGCTTATCCGTCATTTGTAAGAACCATTATTAAATACATTCTTGTGATCAAAAAAGGAGCACTATGAGTCATCATCAAAATGGATTTGCAATCCAACAACTACGTACAAAAAACCTAGTAAAAGGAGTTGAGTCCCTTTCTGGATTTGTCGGCGCTGTTGTTGCCAATATGCTAATACCTCAACTATTAATTAAGTACGTCTACGACCCAACAAAATTAGTCGCAGCTCCTCCAATTTTCGAGTACTTGCCACTAGTAACATATGGAATAGCCCTTGGCTTCTTTATCTTTGCTATGGTCGGTAACTTTATAAGAGAAAGAACTGCAAAAATCATGGAAAAAGAAATGTCATTATCTTCATGCTGCATGGATGATGAAGATGATATCTCTGAAAAAGAGCTTCAAGAATTAGAGAAAATTGTTGATGAAGCTTTAAAGCCATCAAAAAAAACTACAAGAAAGCCAGTTGTTAGAAAAGCTTCTGCAAAGAAGAAAACAGCTAAGAAAACCAAGTAGTTTTCTTTTACTACAGAAATAATTTATAATAGACTTGTTGTGAAATAGATAATATTCGTTTCACACAAGTCTATTATCTTATTAAGATCAAATGAAAATTGGAATTGATTGCCGGCTAGCCGGTTCAAAACACGCAGGAATCGGTCGCTATACCGAGAGCCTAATTCTTAATCTACTAGAGATTAATTCAAAAAATCAGTGGGTGCTATTTTTCTATGATGAAAATCAAGCTGAAGATGTTTTAAAAAAACATCTAAACAATAAAAATATCCAAGTAGTCATTGCCCCAATAAAACATTATTCTCTGGAAGAACAAACAAAGCTACCAAGAATATTCAAATCAGCTAAATTAGACTTACTTCATGTTCCTCATTTTAATATTCCGATCTTCTACAATGGGAAATTTGTAGTTACTATTCACGATTTACTCTGGCACGAATACAAAGGTGGAAATGCTACAACTCTGAGTCCAGCAACTTATTTTCTTAAATACTTTTTCTATAAGGTCATAACAAGATTTGCAGTAACCAGAGCAAAAAGAATTATTGTTCCAGCAGAAACAATCAAAAATACCGTCATAAGATTCTATCCAAGAACAAAAAATAAAATTGTAATTACTAAAGAAGGTGCTAAGATTTGGGACAAAAAAATTAGCCCAACCAAAAAACTCAAAAAGACTTTACTATATGTTGGTTCGCTTTATCCTCATAAAAATATAAAAACAGTTTTAAGATCATTAGTCTCTTTAGATGAATACAAATTACTCATTACCGGATCAAGAAATATCTTTAGAGATAAGGTTGAAACATTTGCCAAGTATAAAGGTATCGAAGACAGAGTAACTTTTCTTGGATATGTTGACGATGAGAAACTAGCAAAACTATACACACAAGTTACTGCTCTAGTTCAACCATCACTCTCCGAAGGATTTGGTCTAACTGGCGTTGAGGCTATGTCACTTGGAACTCCTATAATTGCCTCAGATATCCCAATATTTAACGAAATCTACCAGGATGTGGCATTCTATTTCAGTCCTCACTCTGAACTATCTTTTTCAAGTGCTATTCATGAACTAGAAAAGGATGACAAGAGAAGAATAGAAGATGGAATAAAATTATCTAAAACATATAGTTGGAAAAAAATGGCCCTAGAAACACTTAAGGTTTATAGTGAGACTAAATAAATCTATCACTCCCAAAGTAGCACTCATATATGACAGAGTTAATACTCCATATGGGGGCGCAGAGCACGTTCTTAAAGCAATTTCCGACGTATTTCCACATGCACCAGTCTTTACCTCTGTTTACTCAGAAAATAAAGCTGCTTGGGCAGACAATCTCAAAATTAAGACCTCATTTTTGCAAAAAATAAAATTCTTGAGAAATAAGCATCAACTAATAGCGTTCCTTATGCCTATGGCCTTCGAGTCACTCAATTTAGAAAGTTTTGACATAGTGATCTCAATTACTAGTGCCGAAGCAAAAGGGATCTTAACAAAACCAAACCAACTTCATGTTTGTTACATGCTCACTCCAACGAGATATCTTTATTCTCACAAGGCTAAGTATTTAGCATCAAAAAGAATTCTAAGTCTCCCAATAATAAAACAATTAGCAAATATGATGCTCAACTATCTTAAGTGGTGGGATATGGCGGCGTCCAACAGACCAGACAAAATTATTCCAATTTCTAATCTAGTTAAAGAGAGAATCAAAAATTACTATAACTTAAATTCTGGCAAAGCAATCTATCCTCCAGTTAACTTGGAGATTAGAAAAAACGCAAAGAAAAAAAACTTAGATCCATACTACTTAAGTATCTCTAGGTTGGTGGATTACAAAAGAGTCGATTTGAGCATTGAAGCAGCCTTGGAGTTAAACAAAACTTTAGTTGTAGCTGGGTCAGGTACCCAAGAAAAGGCTCTAAAGAAAATTGCTGGAAATAACTGGATTGAGAGAGAAAACAATGAATCAATAGAATCACTTCTTAGCAGAGCTAAAAAACAAAGTACTCTCACGGGTATAAATAGAAATATTGTGTTTACAAAAAAAATATCTGATGAAGAAGTAAATTTTTTACTAACAAACTGCAAAGCACTATTGATGCCTGGAGAAGAAGACTTCGGCATAACGGGACTTGAGGCAAGTATTTTTGGCAAACCTGTGATAGTATTTTATAGAAGCGGTGTTTCGGAACTACTTGAAAATGAAGTTGATTCTGTCTTCATGAGAAAAGAAGCAAAAAAAGAATTAATTAAGGCAATACAAGAATTAGAAAAAATAAACTTCGATACTGGGCTTATAAAATCAAAAGCCAAACATCACGATACTGAAAAATTTAAGAAGCAGTTTGAGAAAGAGATACTTGGGAGTTGGGAAAAATTTAGTCTGAACAATTGAAAGGTACTATGTCATATTTAGATCACACATATACAGTAATTTTAGCCGGAGGTGGAGGAACCAGACTCTGGCCAAAATCTACAACTAATACTCCAAAGCAATTCCTAAAAATTCTTAGTGATAAGACAATGATTCAAGTCACAGCTTCTAGAATCACTGAGATAATTCCCTGGGAACGAATTATAATCGTCACCAATGAACTTTATAAAGACGAAGTCCATAAACAATTGCCAGATGTACCCAAAGAAAATATTATTGCTGAGCCAACAAGAAAAGATACCGCACTCGCAATGCTGGTCGGAGCTCTTTTTGCAAAATCAAAGGATCCAGAAGCAGTAATTATCAACTTGGCTTCAGACCACGTCGTGCCTAATATTGATGAATTTATCAGAGTAATGAAGCTTGCAGCTAAAACTGCAAAAGACAATGACTACTTAGTTGCTGTAGGAATATCTCCAAATCGACCGTCCACCGGATTTGGCTATATAAGAATTGGCTCTGATTTAGAAAAACTTGACAGAGGTCTATCTCTTTTCAAAGTCGATAGCTTCACAGAAAAACCAAATGAGGCAACAGCTAGGGGTTTCATAGCAACTGGAAAATATTATTGGAATGCTAATATGTATGTTTGGTCTACATCAGTTTTGGAAAAAGCTTTCCAAACACATATGCCGGAAATGTACAAGCTAACTAGCGAGCTCTCTGGCCTTGAACCAAAAGAGTTCCAATCTTCACTGGATTCAATTTATAATCAAGCAGAGTCGATCTCTATAGATTACGCAATTTCAGAAAGAGCCACAAATCTTGTCTTAATTCCTGGAGATTTTGGTTGGGACGATGTTGGAGACTGGAAAGTAGTCTACGATCTAAAGAAAAAGGATTCAGATGGAAATGTTATTATTGAAGGAGACAGACCAAAGAACATTATAAATATTGATTCTAGCAATAATCTTATCCATACAAATGGAAGACTCATCAGCTTGGTAGGAATAGAAAACATGGTTATCATTGACACAGAAGAAATACTGATGATAATACCTAAGTCTAGAAGTCAAGACGTTAAACAAATAGTCAGTAAATTAAAAGAAGAAAAGAAAGAAGAATATCTTTAAACATGAACTACTACCAACAAAAAAGAATACTCGACATCGCATCAGCTTTAATTTTATCTATTGTATTTCTACCTATCTGGTTTATCGTTCCGATAATGATCTACCTTGATTCAGGGTTTCCAATAATTTTTAGACATAAAAGACTAGGACTAAACGGCAAAGAATTTTACTTATATAAATTTAGATCGATGGTCCCCAACGCTGACGACATTCTTCACAAGCATAATAAAAAATTGCTAGAGAAATTCAGAAATGGTGACTGGAAACTTAAAAATGATCCTAGAATCACCAGACTTGGTAAAGCTTTAAGATCGCTAACAATTGACGAATTTCCACAAATATACAATGTTATTAAAGGCGATATGAGTATGATAGGACCAAGAGCGTATGTGCAAAAAGAGTTTGATGAACAAACTAAAAAATATCCTAAAACCAAAAAATATAGAAAAATAATCCTCTCAGTCAAACCAGGAATTACTGGCCCATGGCAAACTTCAGGCAGAAACGAAATTCCATTTGATATAAGAGCAAAAATGGATGCAGAGTATGCAGAGCAAAAATCCATCTCAGAAGACATCCTCATTATGCTTAGAACTCCTAAAGCAATGATTTCCAAGTGGTAATTTGCATTACAATTTTGCTATACTTCTAAATATGTTAGAAAATGACACCATCCAAGACAGACCTTCAATCGAAACTGAGCTCGAACAAGAGCCGTTAGTGAATCTAAATCAAGACGTCAAATCTATTAAAAAAAGAAACTTAAAACCTCTCTTTATATCTCTTGGAGTCTTTTTTCTTTTATTGCTATCAATCTCTACAGTTTTTGGCTTTAAAACATATAGTTCAGTAAACAAAATTAAAGAAAAAGCAACTAATCTCCAAGCAAAGTCTTCTGAAACATATCTTCTATTTAAAGAACAAAATTTGCCCGCAGTCGAAGAAAACCTCAACAAAATAGACCAAGAACTTACGGAAACAAAAGAAATATATGAAGGGCTTTCATTTTATTCTTATGTTCCATTTGCAAAAAATTACTACAATGATGGACTTCATGCTTTTAGCGCTGCTCAATCTGGGTTATCTGTAGGAAGAAAATCCATTGCAGCAATTACTCCATATGCCGACGTCTTAGGATTTTCAGGAGAAGGATCTTTTACAGGTGGCACTACAGAAGATAGATTAAAAGTAATCCTTGAAACATTAGATAAAATCTCTCCTATTTTAGATGACATCACCAATGAATTAAAAAGTGTTGAAGCAGAACTTCTGGCGATCAATCCAGAAAGATACCCTGAAACCTTAAAAGAATTAGAAGTTAGATCGAATATTGTCAAAGTCCAAGAACTTAGCTCTGGAGCCGTCTTAGCTCTCACTGAGTTTAGACCAGTGATTGAAGAACTTCCAAGTGTGGCCGGCTCAGGAGGAGCAAGAAAAAAATACTTAATTTTATTTCAAAATGATAATGAGTTAAGACCAACTGGTGGATTTCTGACAGCATACGCCGTCATTAATGTTGAAAATGGAAAAGTTGAAGCAGAAAAATCTGGCGATATTTACGAACTAGATCAAAAGTTTTCCAAAAAAATTCCTATTCCTGATGAACTAGGCAGGTATTTAACTACAGAAAAGTATTGGAACCTAAGAGATATGAATATCTCTCCAGACTTAAAAGTTTCTATGGACCAGTTTTTTGAACACTATCTCACAGTTCCAAACGAACCAAAAACTATAGATGGAATCATCACTGTTGATACTCACTTTTTGACTAATCTAATGAAGATCTTAGGTCCAGTAGAAGTGCCTGGCTATGGAACCTTTAGTGCAGAGAATGATCCTAGATGCGATTGCCCTCAAATTATCTATGTTCTATCTGAAATCATAACAAGACCAACCAACTACATAAAAGAAAATAGAAAAGGAATTTTGGGACCTCTAATGAGATCTCTCCTTACAAAAGCCTATACAGCTCCCAAACAAGTTTGGCCAGAAATGTTTAAAACAGGGTTTGAGAGTATCCAAAATAAGCATGCGCAGTTTTATTTCTTAGACGAAAAAGCACAAAGTGCTGCTGAAGTTGCAGATGCAGCCGGAAGAATGATTCCTCCAACTGATGGTAGCGATTTCTTGGCAATAATAAATGCTAATTTAGGCGGAGCTAAATCAAACTTATTTATTGATTATGACGTCACTCAAACAATAGCTGCTCCAGTTGATGGTATGTTAGAAAAAACTGTTGAGATCACATATAAAAATACGCACAAGGCAGACAACTGCAATCTTGAAGCAGGTCAGTTATGTTTAAACTCCACGCTTAGAGACTGGACAAGACTTTATGTTCCTGAAGGCTCTGAGTTGCTCACTTCTCAAGGTTTCTTGGAAGATGCTAATACTTATGAAGAAAACGGATTCACAGTCTTAGATGGCTTCTTTACATTAGAACCAATGGCAACAGCAAAATTAAAGTTCGTCTATAAAATCCCATATGCTGATAATGAAAACTATAGACTTGAGATATGGAAGCAGGGCGGTATAGAACAGTTTGAAACTCTAATGGATGTCACCGGAGGACAAGAAAAAATTACTGTCCAAAAAGATATGGTCTACGAGACTGTATTCTAGGATCCTGCCCAAAAAAATAATTAGCTTTCAATTATGAAGAATAGGACTTTCTCTACAAAGGGTATTGTTTTAAAAAGAGTAAATGTTGGTGAAACCGACAGAATTATCAACTTGCTTACCCAAGAATATGGCAAGATGACTTGCGTGGCCAAAGGAGTGAGAAAAATTAAATCTAGCAAGAGAGCTTTTTTAGAACCTGGAAATCTGATTAATGCATTCTTGGTCCAGACAAAATCTCTTCCTATTTTAACTCAGGCAACCCTAATTGATGATTGTTCAAAGATGAAGCAAACTCTCGGCTCTTTTCGACAACTATCACAAATGCTAGAAATATTTGAAAAACTTTTTGTTGAACAAGAACTAGAACCAGAAATATTTTTCAAAGCTTTATTATTAAGAAAAAAACTTTCATCAAGTACTGCATCAAGAAAATTTGTAGAAGATACTTTATCTGAGATAATTACGAGCCTAGGCTTTCAGCACCCAAAAGAATCTAAATATCTAACAATTTCAGATTATATCTCGGCTCTATCTGATAGAAAAATGAAGAGTTTTGAGTACTTAAATGTTAAATAAATCAGACTCAAAAACCTGATATAATAACTTTCATATGCCTGAAAACAACACTCAACCAAAAGCTCAACCAACGCTAGAAGAAATTTCAAGTCTTGCCAAAAGACGTGGTTTTGTTTACCAAACTTCCAGTATCTACGGCGGACTTGCCAACTCATATGATTATGGTCCTCTTGGAGTTGAGTTACTTAGAAACATCAAAAATGAATGGTGGAAAGAGTTTGTAACAAAACGACCTGACATGGTTGGAATTGATTCCCAAATTTTACTTCATCCAAAAACATGGGTTGCCTCAGGACACGTTGGCTCATTCAACGATCCTTTGGTTGATGATGTTGTAACCAAAAAACGCTACCGAGCCGATCACTTAATAGAGGAGTGGGCTGAAAAACAAGTTCATAAAGGCAAGGAAGAATGGAAAAACTTTATTGCTGAAGAATTATCATTAGAAGAAATGGCTAAATTTATTCAAGAACATGAAATTCTTAGTCCCGATGGTAATAAGGTCACAGATCCTAGGTCATTTGATTTACTTTTTGAAACATCGATTGGAAACATAGCTGGAGATAAATCTAAAATTTACTTGAGAGGTGAAACTGCTCAAGGAATTTTTACCAACTTCAAACAAGTTCTAGATTCCACTAGATCCCAGCTCCCTTTTGGAATTGGCCAGATTGGTAAAAGTTTCAGAAATGAGATAACCACCGGTCAGTTTATATTTAGAACTTTGGAGCTAGAACAAGCAGAAATAGAGTACTTCTTTAACCCAAAAAGTCAGGATTGGCAAGAACTTCTAGACAATTGGAAACAACAAATGATGAGTTTTGTAGTTGATACCCTAGGTGTCAAGAAAGAAAACTTGAGATGGAGAAGACACTCAGACAACGAAAGAAGTTTTTATAGTAAGGATACTTATGACCTTGACTACAACTTCTCATTTGGCTGGAAAGAACTCTGGGGAGTGGCCTACAGAACCGACTACGATCTCAAACAACACATGGAACATTCTGGACAATCTCTCGAATATAGAGACCCTCACACAGGTGAAGTTTTTATTCCACACGTCGTGGAACCTGCGCTTGGAATAGGCAGAACTCTCTTGATGGTTTTAACAGATGCTTACCTAATAGATGAAGAAAAGAATAGAACAGTTTTAAAACTAAAGCCATCATTAGCTCCTTACAAAGCAGCAATATTCCCATTGGTAAAAAATAAGCCAGAAATAGTCTCAAAAGCTCAAGAGTTGTTTGAAAAACTTGGTCAAAAGTTTTCATGCACCTGGGATGCTAGAGGAAATATTGGAAAAAGATATTTATACCAAGATGAAATTGGTACTCCATTTTGTATTACAGTAGATTATGAAACTCTAGAAGATAAAGCTGTGACTGTCAGAGACAGAGACACTGCTGAACAAACTAGAATTCCAATTGAAAAACTTGAAAGCTACATAGAATCCATGCTAAAGTAAGGTTCTATGAATAAAAAAATTTTAACTATTGTCGGTGTGCTTTTACTTGTTATCGGAATTGGAGTTTTTGTAAAAACAAAATCCAAGCCAGAAGTTGCAACTGAAGCTCCAAAACTAAAAAAAACAAAGATAACTGAACCTTTGAATATTATTGATGTTAATGAACGACCATATGTCATCATTTCTCCAAATTCTGATGGCAGAAACATAACTATCGCAGTAAATTCTGTTAAGAAAGATGCCTCTGCTGTTGACTATGAGCTAGAGTATCAAGCAGGATCTCTCTTACAGGGTGTATTCGGCTCGATGGAGCTAGGAAAGCTTCCTGCAAGCACCAAACAACTTCTTGGTAGTTGTAGCGCTGGCGGAGCCTGCACATATCACGAAGATGTGGTTGGAGGTCACCTAACAACTAGGTTTAACGGGAATGAAAACTATGCGCTTAAATCTGAATGGAAATATGTTGAGAATACCAAAGGCGAAGACTCTCTAAGTTCAAGAGATGCTAAGTTCCAGATTTCTTCTCCGAAACTTGAGAATGTTAAATTAGCTGTCATCTTCAACTCTCCTGGATATCCAGAAAAACTTGATGGCACATTAGTTTCTGATCCTTACTCATTACAAACTATCCCCGCTGTTTCAGGAACTGCTGAACTTACTATGAGAGCAATGGAGGAAGGCAATCTTTCTATCATGGGCTGGAACGGTACAGAGTGGACCGATTTTGCTGGTACTGTGGATGGAAAAGCAGTTACTGCTGAAGTAGAGCTTATGGAGTTATACGTTGTTGTTGCTACTCCGTAATTAGATATTAATAAAACGAGCTACACTCACTTGCGCTTGCTCGATGTTCGCTTTTTAAACATCTAACTACTAAAGATTAAACTCTTCTTTAACAAACTCTCTGAGGTCACCCTTAAGACTTGGATCATTGTTGGCAATAACTAAATTTGCTTTTAACAATCCTAAAACATTTCCTCCATCAAGGTATTTTCCTTCTGGGTTATAGACACAAACGTTATTATTTCTTGCCAAAATCGTAGCAGAATCTGTAATGTAGTACTCTCCAGTAGACTTATCTGGTTTTTGGCTAGAGATGATATCAAAAATTTCAGGTGTAAAAATATATTGACTGATATTAGCTAGGTTGGTTGGAGCTGTTCCGGGCTCAGGCTTTTCAACTAAATTGTCTAAATAAGAAAATCCATTCTCTTCTTCAACTACAGCAATACCATATTTATGCAGTTCTTCATCTAGTTTAGTAATACAAGTAACTAATCCTTTTGAGTTTGAAGCATCAAATAACTCAATCATTTTTTTGGTTTCATTCTTACCATCTGGGTTAAAAATGAAATCATCGCCCATAAAAACCAAAAAGGCTTCCTCATCTTTTAAATATTTTTTTGAAAGCTCGACAGGAACCGCTGTACCATAGCGATCAGCAATAGTTTGTGTAACAAATCTAAATGTAGTTTTCTCGTGAAGCAAAAGCTTGTCTTTGTACTGCTCGTACTTGCCCATTTTTTTTAGATGTTGCTTTAATGATTTATATTCTGTGTAGTAATGCTCAACTAGCTTATTTTCACTTTCCTTAACAACAAAAATAATTTCTTCTATTCCTGCAGCAATACAATCATCAACAATATAGTCAATAATTGGCTTATTCAAAACGGGCAACATCTCCTTTTGAATTGTCTTTGTAATTGGTAAAAACCTAGTTCCAAACCCAGCACAAGTAATGAGAGCCTTTTTTATCATAATGAGGGTAAGTATACCGCAAGCCTTGGATTATAACCACTAAAAAATTTAGCAAAATCACACTCTTGTAAATAAAAATCGATCATGATAATTTTAGAGTTGCTGTGGAATGTAGTGAGAATCTACGACTGTGCCGCAACGGTGTACTTTTGATTTTTTTCAAAAATGAGTCCGATCTTCAGCAAACATTTTATTGACGAGCATCAAAAAACGAGATTGCCATAACTGGATATACCACCAGCAAACAAAATCGCTTGACCAGATGCTCCCTTATAAAGGGAGTTTTTATTTTCTCAAGAAAACGCGGCGCAGAATTTCCTAAAAGCATAAAGCAACTTAGCTGTTGCAAGTAAAAAATTTATTCTTTGAAAGGAATAACATGTCTGTAAGAAGCGGATCACTTGAAACATATCAAAAATTTTATAACGGAGAAAGCCCTCTGCTATCAACAGAAATTGAAGGTATGCTTCAATTTGCGGGACTGAATAATTTTATTAAAGAAATAAAGGTACTGCTTAGCGATTCTAGTCCTTATATATCTCAAACTTTTTTATTATTTACTTACTATAGAAGACAGCTATTGAACTTACATAAAGAAGCGCTAAACAGTTCGGCAGCTTCAAAATTATTGGAGGCATTTGGAGTAGCTGAAGTGGGTATAAACCAAGAAACTGGCGAAGTTGATACTAAAATCACAAATCAAATACTCGAAGTTCATGAAAATCTAGTTACTGAAGTAAAAGAATCTTCAGCAGAATTACCTGCCTCAGCTGTAAAGTTTTCATCATTTATCGCAACTATGCAAAGAAGCATTGTAGAACTATTAATAAAATCACAAGAAGCTTCTTTAATAGAAATTGATGCCAAAGAAGAAGATGAAGAAAGAGTGGAGCAACATCTTAAAAATCACTCTGGAGAAAAATCTATTGTTATCTATGAGTCTGTTGAGGCATCAAAAGCAGCTCAAGAAGAGAGGAAAAGAGGGAATTTTGAAAAAAGAAAAAACTTGCGCACACAATTAGAAGTTTTATTTTCTTTTGCAGAACAGATATTCACTCCAGCAAAAATAGGAACTAGAGGAATAATGACTATGGCTGCTTAATAGTTTAGATTTCACCCTCAATTTTGGCAAAACAGAATTTGCCACTATATGAAGAAAAAACAAATCTATTTTCATCTATTTCTAAAATGGAGTAAACTCCAGGATTGTTGTCTTGATATTTTTCAGCTGCAATATTTTCAGAGAATGCTGGATTGGAAATAAAATATTTTCCTTCAATTTGTTTATAGCTTACAAAGTGAGTATGAGCATTTATAAATATTTTGGCTGGCAAACTTGCAAAAGCATTTCTAATTTTCTCAAAATACTCAAAATGGATTTCTTGTGGTTTGTTCTCAAAATAAAATGAGCCAGAACCATCAAGAGGAACTGTAGAATAATGTGAAAAAACTATTAAAGGCTTGTCTTCAACAACAACATTTTTTATCCAGTTTAGTCTTTCTTCCGAAATATAGGCAAGTTTATTAGTATCAACCTCAAAATCAAGCCACATTATTTGAAATAATCCCATATCTTTTAAACCAAAAAACTTTGTTTCATGTTTCAGATCTTGCCTTACTTCATTGATCTCATCTTTGGAAAAAGCCCACAATTCATGATTTCCTAGTAGGTTAATTGTCGGTAGGTTGAGATCACCAATTAGGGTAGTTACCTCATTTAAAAGTTTTTCATCTAATTCTTTAGTTCCTGTATCTCTAATAGCATCTCCCATATGAACTACTAAATCTGGATTTATTTCTTTAAATCTAGGAATCAGAGATTTAAAAACTTCTCCTGCGCTAGAATTAGCTTGCCTAACAATTCCAGGGTTAGTGGTTGATTCTCTTGGCACTCCTAAGTGAATATCTCCAAAAATAAGTATTTTTTTCATAACTAAATTATAGCAAACTACTTTTTAGTTACACTTATATTTTTATAGGTCTCATTAATTGAGATGTTTCGGTTATTCTTTGTCTTTACAACATACTTGAAGTATTAGATACTTTCATCCAGATAGTGGAAAGAATTGGTAAATAAGCCTTAGAATATGTTTATCGGAAAATTTTATCACAGTTTAGAGGAGAAAGGCAGAATTTCTTTACCAAAGAAATTTAGGCAAACCACTAAATCCTGGATTGTAACCAGGGGACTTGACGGAGGACTCTTCATATTCAAGGAAGAGGACTTCGAAAAAGAAATTGCTAAGTTCGAGTCACGCACATTCACAAAAAAAAATAACCGCGACTTTGTTAGGTTGATGACAAATGAAGCTCAAGAGATTAATCCTGATAAAACTGGTCGAGTACAACTGCCCGAGTACTTGATAGAGTTTGCCGGCTTAAAAAAAGCTATCGTAATAGTTGGAAGTCTATCTAGACTAGAAGTCTGGGATAGAGATTCTTACCACGCTTACGTTGACAGTATTGAAGACAAGACCGAGGAAATTGCAGAAACATTAGAAGAAACAAGCTATGAATAACAACGAACACATAACAGTCTTACTTGAAGAAGCAACAAAAGCTTTGATGGTTAAAAAAAATCACTGGTATATCGATGCAACTTTTGGTAGAGGTGGACACACTCAAAAAATCTTAGATGCTGGTGGTAAAGTAATCGCTTTTGACTTTGATCACAAGGCTATTGAGTATGGCAACGAAATCTTTGCTTCAGTCATAAACCGTGGAAATCTGATTTTAGTAAGAGAAAATTTTTCAAAAATTTTTCCAATAATTGAAAGTCTAAAAGAAGATGGACAAATAGGCGATATATCTGGAGTTCTATTTGACTTTGGCACTAGCACTCAACAACTTAAATCTGACGAACGAGGCTTTAGCTTTGATGGAGAAGGTCCATTAGACATGAGAATGGATGACAGATTAGGAGTCCAGGCAAAAGATCTACTAGCACTTATTCATGTTGATCAGCTCGAAGAGCTTTTTAGAGAACTAGGAGGCGAAAATGATGCCAGAAGAATCGCTAAAACAATAAAAAGTAGCTCAATTCCTATTACGACTAGCAAACAATTAAGCAACTTAATCATAAAGATTAAAGGTAATCAAAAAGGAAAACTACATCCAGCTACCAAAGTGTTCCAAGCACTAAGAATTGCGGTTAATACTGAACTAGAAAACATAATGATGGGATTACCCCAAGCATTAGAGGTAATAACTCAAGGCAGAGTTGTGACCATAGCGTTCCATGAAGGCGAAGACAGAGAAGTTAAAAGCACCTTCAGATTGTGGGAAGAAGAAGGAAAAGGAGAAAATCTTACTAAAAAACCAGTTGTGCCTGATACAAAAGAAATCAAAGAAAATCCAAGATCAAGAAGTGCAAAAATGAGAATTTTTGAAAAAAAATAACAAGGTAATACAAATATAGCGCGCTACAAAAAAATACAATGCAACTAAACAAAACAAAACTATACTACATAACTTTAACAACTGTTCTTGGTATAAAAATTGTCATGACAATTTTTCAAGGTGGTCTTTCTGTGCACCATGGAACAAAAATTGCTCAACTAAAACTACAAAAAAATAACCTAATTAAAGAAGAACTAAGATTAACAACCGAACTTTCTAAAAAAAGTTCAATATCCCAGATTATCAGCGATCAAGATCTGACTCAATTTCATGGAATTGGTGATACTATTATCATCAGTGCTAATAATGAAGTTGCTTCAAGATAAATGATCCGGACATCAAGAAAAAAATCTCCAAACCTAGATATTTCAGAAACTAGAAGTAAAGTAATCTTGATGATAATATACATTGGATTTTTCGCCATCATATCAAGGTTATTTTTTTGGCAAATTATTGAAGGAGATAGCCTCCAACAACAAGCAGAAGATCAATATAGACGCTCTGTAACACTCACTGGAAACAGAGGTAGTATTTTTACTTCCGATGGATACGCGCTAGTTACAAATAATCAAGTTTATACTTTGTTTGCTCAGCCTCACATATTAAAAGATGAACCAGAAAATATTTCTAATATTCTGCTTCCTTATTTAATAAATGAGCTTGAAGAATATAAAGAGGCAACTGAAACAGCAGTTAAAGAAGAGATTTTAAAGGAATATCAGTTGCAGATACAAGCAAAGTTAGAAAAAAAAGACAGCAAATGGGTCAATTTAAAAGCAAACATCTCTGAAGATACAAAAAAACAAATTGAGAACCTAGATATTTTTGCAGTGGGCTTTGATCCTCATCTGAAAAGATTTTACCCTGAGGCTTCAATTGCTGCACATATCACAGGATTTGTGGGAAAAGATGAAAATGGAGATGATATCGGTTACTTTGGAATAGAGGGGGCGTTAGAAAAAGAGCTTAAAGCCAAATCTACACAAAATACAATAATTGCAGATGCTTTAGGACTTCAACTTAGTGGACAAAACCAGATCATCAACAATTTAATTGACGGAAGAAATGTAACCACTACGATTAGGAGAGATGTGCAGTATCTAATAGAAGAACAAGTTGAGTTAGCTGTAGAAAAATATGGAGCAAAATCTGGAGAAGTGATTGTTATGGATCCAAGAACTGGAAAAATTCTTGGTTTGGCAGCATATCCAGACTACTCACAAGCAGAGTTTTATAAATATGATTCTGAATACCACAAAAACCCAACTTTAAGCAATTTGTATGAGCCAGGGAGCACCTTCAAGGCAGTGACTGTAGCTGCTGGAATTGAAGAAGAGGTTATTGAGCCGAGCACTCAATGTACCAACTGCAATGGACCAAGACAGTTTGGAAAATACACGATCAGAACCTGGAACAATGAGTACAACCCAAATGTAACAATGGAAGACGGGCTTGCAAAATCAGATAATATTGCAATGATTTTTATTGCCGAAAGACTTGGAGTAGATAAGTTTAAGGAGTATTTTCATAAGTTTGGTGTTGGTGAAGAAATAAGAATTGACTTACAAGAGGATCGATCCACTCCATTCCCAGATCAATGGGGGGATGTAAAATTAGCAACAACTGCCTTTGGCCAAGGAGTGGTCGTTAATAGTATGCAAGTTTTAAGAGCCTTCGCAACAATTGCTAACGGAGGAGTCATGATGAGACCGACAATCATTGAAAGTGTCAAAAATATAACCTCTGGAGAAACAATCACTAATCAACCAATTGAAGAGAGAGTGGTAATCTCTAAAAAAACAGCTGATACTGTCACAAAAATGCTTATTACGGCTGCTCAACACGGAGAGGCCCAGTGGACTGCGTCAAAAACATATGCTGTAGCAGGAAAAACTGGCACATCTCAAGTTGTCACAGAGAAGGGGTATGATAATGAAAAAACTATCGCAAGCTTTGTTGGCTTTACTCCACCAGAAAATCCAAAGTTTGTTATGATTACAAAGCTAGTGGAACCAACCATATCGCCGTGGGCTGCAGAAACAGCCGCACCTCTATGGTATAAAATTGCAAATAAACTAAACTTACTAATGAATTGAAATAGATTTTTTCTATCATATCAGCTATAATTATTTCCATATGACAGAAAAAATAAAAAACAATGAAACAGAAACTCTTTCTAGTTTAGAAAAGATAAAAAAATTTGCTAAAGAATATCATAAAGAAGTTGCTGAGAAATGGGGTAGTAACGAAATAATCAAACAATACGCAAGCTCAATAGCTGCAGTAATTGGTGGGGCAGTAACTTATTTAGCTGCAAATGAAATAGGTATGCCTCCTTTTGAAGTATTAGGAGGAGTTTTTATGATAACGGGAATAGGTGGATTAATGAAAACTATGGTTGATTTAGCGATTATTGACATTAGCAATAGAAAAAAACAGAATAATTAAATATGAATATTCAACAATCTCTAGATAAAGTTACTAAAAATTTAAAATTAAGCGAAAAACAAAAAAATGAATTGAACGAGTTATTTTATAAAATACTCTTTCTTAATATTTTAGATCAACTCCATAGCTTATTATCACAAGAACAAAGAGATAAATTACTTTCTTCGTTCTCTAAAGATGAAAATAGTGAAGAAGATATTAAGAAAACTCTTTCATCACTTAAAGAATTTGGTGTTACTAAAGAAAAAGCTCAGGAAATAATTGTAAAAGCTCAAGAATTTGCATTAAATAAAATTCAAGAATAAACAACCTTTTTCAAAAAAAATTACACTTTTACTTCCCAAGAGTTTATATATAATAAACTCATGATTAAACTCATTGTATACAAACTAAAACGGCCATATCACTTTTTAAAAACTGGACTCTTAAATGGATTATTAGCAGAATTGAAATACAAACACCCTGCTAAAAAACTCAAAATAATCACTATAACTGGAACAGATGGAAAGACCACTTCCTCAACCCTTCTATACCACATACTCAAGACAGCTGGAAAAAAAGTTGGCTTACTATCAACTGTAGCTGCTTACCTAGGTAAAAAATCAATTGATACTGGTTTTCATGTTACTTCTCCACAACCTGCTGACTTACAGAAATTCATGAGTCAAATGATAAGCAAAAATTATGAGTACCTAGTCTTAGAAGTTACATCTCATGGAGATTATCAATTCAGAACTTGGGGTATAACCCCAATTATTTCTGGTTTAACAAATATTGCTAATGAACATTTAGATTATCATTTAAATTACAAGGAATATTTAAAAGCAAAAAAGGATATTTTGGCAAAAGCTCCAGTGGCTGTAATTAATGCCGATGATCGCTCCTACCCATACCTAATAAAAAAATTAACAAACACAAATCTAATTACTTACTCAAAAGAAACTCCACTCCCAGTAAAAGTACAAAAAACTATAGAAGAAGTTTTCCCTGAAGATTATAACCAGATGAACGCAAAATTAGTCTATGCACTCTTAAAATCACTAAACATAGATGATGCCAATTTTATTTCTGGACTAAAGACTTTCACTGGCATTCCAGGAAGAATGGAAAAAGTAAAAGACAGTACCCTAAAGGGTGCAAGCAAAAGATTTAATATCATTGTAGATTTTGCACATACTCCCCAAGGTCTAAGGTCGGTTCTTAGATCACTAAAAGAAAAAAATAGTGCTTCAAGCAAGCTAATTGCAATCTTTGGATGCGCTGGAAGAAGAGATAAAAGTAAGCGTCCAGAAATGGGGAAAATCGCGACTGAGATAGCAGACATATCTATCTTCACTGCAGAAGACCCTCGTGATGAGGATATCTGGTCAATAATCAGGCAAATGAAAGAACAATTAATTACTGGACACAATAAGATAGTCTCGATTGCAGAACGTGGAGAAGCAATTGAGTACGCTATTACGAAAATTGCACAGCCTGGAGACACGATCGCAATACTTGGAAAGGGTCATGAAAAAAGCATGAATTATAAAGGAGTAGAATATCCTTGGAATGATATTGAAGCGATAGAAAAAATATTAAAGGGTGAGCATCCAAAAGTAATACCCACCTGAAAGAAGAAAATGAAAAGAAAAAAGGTTGTGGCTGTTGGGGGAGGAACTGGAACTTTTCCAGTTGTTTCTGCACTCAAGTCTCTTGAAATTGACATTTCTGCTATCATATCTGTTTCTGATTCTGGAGGTTCAACTGGAAGAATTAGGGACGAGTTTGGATTCCAGCCCGTTGGTGATTTGAGACAATCGTTGGCAGCTTTAGCAAGCAAAAAAGAACAGAAGTGGATTCAAAAAATTCTACTATATCGATTTTCAAAAGGCTCAGGATTAAAAGGACATAACCTTGGCAACCTAATTTTAACAGCCTTGCAAGATATGACCGGCAACACAACCGAATCTCTAGAAATCGCAGAGAGGATTTTTAATCTTGAAGGTGCAGTAATTCCTGTGACAGCCAGCAATGTTAACCTTAAGATTCATTACACTGATGGCACATCTGTTATTGGAGAACATATCTTGGACAGTGAAGATAGAAATCCAAAAAAAATTGATAAAATTAGCCTTACTCCGAAATGTAGTTTGAATCCTGCAGCAAAAAAATCATTTCTTGAAGCAGACCTAATAATAATTGGTCCAGGAGATCATTACGCTAGCATACTCTCAACTTTGGTTGCAGATGGAACAAGAGAAGCATTCAACAAATCTCAAGCTGAAATAATGTATGTTTCCAACTTAATGACTAGAAGAACTCAAACTCATGAAATGACAATTTCTGACCACTTAATTGAGATCGAAGACGCTATTGGTAAAAAAGTTAACTACATTTTAATTAACAACACAAAAATTCCAAAAGATATTCTAGAAATTTATGCTAAAGAACAAGAATTTCCAGTTAAAGATGACTTAAATGGTGATTCAAGAATTATTAGAGCAGAATTATTGCTAAATAAAATTTTTACTAAACAACAGTTTGACACAACTCATAGATCATTTCTAAGACATGATGCTAGGAAACTTGAAAATGTTTTTAAAAAAGTATTAAAATAATAACAATGTCAATTCTTCAATATCAAAACTTTTTTCTTGTTGGTATCAAGGGTGTTGCGATGACAGCATTAGCCCAGATACTAGCTGATGCTCAAAAGAATATTTTAGGCAGTGATGTCAGAGAAGACTATGTAACTAAGGATATACTTGAAAGACTTGGAATAAAGATATCAATTGGTTTTGACTCTGTAATTCCAGACGATATTGATTGCGTGATATACACTGCCGCACATAAAGGACAGTTTAATCTTCAAGTAATTGACGCCCAAAAAAGAAGTATAAAAACTTTTTCTCATGCAGAAGCTCAGGCTGAATTTTTTAATATGAAAAAAGGCATTGCGGTCTGCGGAGTTGGGGGTAAATCAACGGTCAGTGCTATGATAGCCTGGATTCTAGAGAAAACTGATAGAGATCCTTCTTTCGCTGTAGGAGTTGGGAATATCCCTGGATTAAATAAAACGGCCAAGTGGGATGCTGATACAAACATATTTATTACAGAGGCTGATGAGTACGTCACTGATCCAAGTGCGCCTCAAAGAAATGAAGAAATAACCCCAAGGTTCTCTTTTTTAAAACCCTTTACAACGATTTGCACTAATCTAGAGTTTGATCATCCAGACGTATATAAAAATTTTGACCATACCAAAGAAGTCTTTTTTAAGTTTTTTAACCAAATTCATGAAAATGGTTTTTTAATCATAAACCATAAAGATCTCATTCATAAACCAACAACCTCTGCAAAAACAACAATTACATTTGGAAGCAACTCAAAAGCTGATTTTAGTTATAAAGAAATTAATGAGAAAGCAATACCTGGAACCAATGTTGGCCTGTTAACACATAAAAAACAAAACTACAAAATAACCTTAAAAATTCCTGGAAGATATAATTTAGAGAATGCAGTTGCTGCCATAACTGCATGTACTACAATCGATGTACCAATACTTGAATCAATTGATGCTCTTAACTCGTTCAATTCCACCCAAAGAAGATTTGAGTTTATTGGCATAAAAAATAATGTTACCTATTATGATGACTATGCTCATCATCCAAATGAAGTCACCTCTGTTATTCAAGCTTTAAATGATTGGTACCCAAAATCACGAAAAGTCATCGCGTTTCAACCTCACACTTACTCAAGAACCAAGCAATTTCTCGAAGAGTTCGTAAACTCGTTTCAAATCGTTGACTCCAATACCGAGATAATTTTATTAGACATATTTTCTTCTGCTAGAGAAAAAAATGATCCAACAATTAGTAGCAACAATATTGTTAAGGGCGTGCAAAAATTAAACAACAAAATTAAAATTTTAAACATAGAAACAATACATAATTTAAGTTCATATCTAGATATTAACCTGAAACCAGGCGATGTTGTACTCACCATAGGCGCTGGAGACATTTATAAAGTTCATGACTTGATATAATAGACTGTGCATTATGAATAATTTATATTCTAAACTGGTTACACAGTTTCCTGACTTAAAATTTAAGCAGGATTGTGTCTTGGCAGACTACACAACTGTCAAGATCGGAGGACCTGCTGAAGTTTTTTGTGAAATTAAAACTTCAAAAGAATTTACTGAATTAGTAACTAATGCAATAAAAAATGCTGTTCCCTTAACAATTTTAGGGTGGGGAGCAAACACTTTAATTTCTGACAATGGAATTAAAGGATTAGTTATTAAAAATAGCACTCAAAACATAAGTATTTTGGGCGATACTGAAAATCACTCCGATAGAAACAAAAATCCAAACAAGAATTCAGATTCGATAGCACCGCGGTGGCACTCAGATAAAAAAACAGGAAGCTTTAAGTATGAATTTTCCGATCTTGATTATGATGAATCTGAACTTCCTACCGTGATGGTGGAAATAGATTCTGGTGTATCATTACCATTTGCAATTAATAGCTTGGTAAACCAAGGCATAACAGGTCTTCAATGGTATTCTAGAATCCCAGCAACTTTGGGTGGAGCAATCTACAATAATATCCACGGCGGAACACATTTTATTTCAGAAGTAATAGAATCAGTTAAAGTAATTGATGAGAGTGGAAATATCAAAACAATAAATAACGAGGAGTTAAAAGCAGGATATGATAATTCCAGATTTCATAATACAAATGAAATTATTGTCTCTGCGAAACTAAAACTTTTTCGCGGAGATAAAGAAAAAGCTGCATTCGTATCAAAAGAATGGGCTACAAGAAAAGCAGTTCAGCCTCAAAGATCATTGGGCTGCGTGTTCCAAAATATCAGCAATGAACAAAAGGATGAGCTTGGATATCCAACAACAAGTGTTGGATATATTATTGAACATATTTTAGATAAAAAAAATTTCCAGATAGGAGATGCGAAGATTTCAGACAAGCACGCTGCTTTTATTGAAAACATTGGTAAAGCAACCGCTAAAGATTATCTAGAAATTATCAGAACGATAATTAATGAAACAAAAAATAAAACGGGTATAATTCTCAAACCAGAAATATTTTTTCTAGGGTTTGAAAAAGAAGAATTAAAAGGAATAATCTCATAAGAAAGTATCGTATGGCAGAATTTCACGTAACGGGGGGAGTCCCTCTTCATGGATCAGTAAGAATCGGCGGTGCTAAGAATGCATCGTATAAATTAATGATTGCATCATTGCTTGCCGATACAGAGTCCAGATTGTTAAACTTTTCAAAAATTAGCGATGTCGAACTAGTTGCAAAAATAATTTCATACCTGGGCGCAGACGTAAAAACTGCAGGAGAAAGAGCAATTTTTATTGATCCTCAAGGGTTAAGCTCGTTTGAAATTGAAAAAAGCCATGGAGAACAAGGAAGATTCTCAACAATGTTTATACCAGCGCTTCTATCTAAGTTTGGAGAAACTAGAGTTCCAGCTCCCGGTGGTGATAAGATTGGCAATCGTCCGCTCGGCAGACATTTTGAAGGACTTGAAGCTTTGGGAGCAAAGATTACTCTGGAAGACGGGATGTATATTGCTAAAACCGATGGCTTGGTAGGCAATACCTATAAATTTTCCAAGAATAGTCATACAGGAACAGAAACACTGATTATGGCAGCTGTGAAAGCTAAGGGAAAAACAATTTTACAAAATGCAGCAGAAGAACCAGAGATTGACGACCTAATTTCTTACTTAAACGAAATGGGTGCAAAAATTGCCAGAACGTCACATAGAGTAATAGAAATTGAGGGAGTAGAGAAATTAACTGGAGCAATTCATAAAATCATTCCCGATAGAAATGAAGCAGTTAGCTATGCATGCGCTGCCATTGCTACAAAAGGAGACGTTACTATAGAAAACGCTAGAGCCGATCATCTAACTATGTTTTTAAAAAAACTAGAGGAAATTGGAGCGGGATATGAAGTTGGAGAGTATGGAATAAGGTTTTATTATAAAGGTCCATTAAAAGCAACTAACATTACTACAGAAATTGAACCTGGATTCATGACTGACTGGCAACCATTAATGGCAACAGTTCTAACTCAATGTGAGGGGACTAGTACTCTCCATGAAACAATCATGGCCGATAGATTTCAATATGTTGAAGAATTAATCGAAATGGGTGCAAAAATAGATAAATTTAATCCTGAAGTTTCAAATCCAGAAGAAGTTTATAATTTTGACAAAAAAGATGATCAACCAGAATACAGACATGCTATTCGAATCTATGGAAAGACACCTCTTTCTGCAGGAGAATTTGAGGTTAAAGATCTGCGTCACGGAGCTACTCTAATCCTAGCTGCAATGACTGCAACAGGCACGACTATCATCAAAAATATAGAGCATGTTGACAGAGGATACGAGTCACTAGATGAAAGATTAAAATCAATGGGTGCAAAGATCGTTAGAAAGTAATAGAATTAACCAATATGAACTCTCTAGCATTGATCTTAAGCATACTGATACTCTCATTTATCGTAACAAGCATTGCAATTATTCCATTTATAAATCTCTTATATAAATTAAAATTCCAACGAGTCAATCAAGAAACACGAGATACTTTTGGAGCACTTACACCAGTGTTTAATAAATTTCACAAATCAAAAGCAGGCGTACCTGTTGGAGGAGGACTTTTAGTCATCATTGTTGTTTCTATCCTGTTTACATTTTTAATCCCAATGATTAGATATTTTGGAGTTGATGTAACAAGTAATTATACAAAAATTCAGACCGAAATTAATGTAATCTTCTTCACGTTTTTATCATTTGGACTTTTAGGACTTTATGATGACATCATGAAATTCTTCAATCTTAAAAAAAAAGGCTTGTTTGGATTAAGAATGAAGCACAAGTTTATTTTTGAAATTATTCTTTCATTTGCAATTTCTATAATGATGTACAGCAACCTTGGCATCTCTATTCTCCATATCCCATTCATTGGAACCTTTGAAATGGGAATCTTTTATATTCCATTTGCAACTTTCACAATTGTCTCTTTTGCAAATGCAGTTAATATTTCGGATGGTCTAGATGGATTAGCTGCCGGCTCATTAATGATCTCACTTTTTGGATTGTGGTTTTTATCATCAGCAATTTTAGATGTTCCCGTATCTATTTTCTTAGCACTCTTTATTGGATCATTAATTTCCTTTCTTTATTTTAACGTTTTTCCAGCTCGAATTTTTATGGGAGATGTTGGATCTTTAGCTTTTGGGGCAACTCTTGCAGTAGTTGGTTTACTTTTAGGAAAAGTTATAGCTCTAATTGTAATTAGTTTCATCTTTGTAGTTGAAATCTCGAGTTCTCTAATTCAACTTCTTTCAAAAAAGTTTTTAAAGAAGAAAATTTTTCCTGCAGCTCCCATTCATTTAAGTTTTCAAAAACTTGGATGGGAAGAACCAAAAATTGTACAAAGAGCTTGGTTGTTACAAATAATGTTAACTATCTTTGGTGTTTGGCTAGCAGTTCTCTAAAGTCAAAATTCATGAATAAGGAACCAATAGAATCTAAAAATCATATATTTTTGCTTACAGTTACCTTGGTAATGAGTCTCATTGGCTTGCTGTTTGTGTTTGAATCATCAACCTCTGAAAGCTTCATGCTTTTGGGTAATCAATATCACTTTTTGGTTCAACACGCGGTAGGTCTTGTAATTGGTCTGGTAGCCCTTGGAATTGGAACATTAATTCCCTCTAACTTTTGGATAAAAACCTCGGTAATTTGGTATATTTTAGGATTAATACTTTTAACACTAGTGTTTGTTCCGGGACTAGGATTATCGCTGAATGGAGCTAGGAGGTGGATTTCAATCGGAGACGCAAGATTTCAATCAATTGAATTCTTTAAATTTTCGCTTATCGCCTTTTTTGCAAATTGGCTTAGTAAGCATCAAAGATTTGGTCCATTTTTATTTTTAACCGGCTTACCGGCTTTATTAATTATTTTACAACCAGACCTAGGTTCATTACTACTTCTTTTAGCAATAGCCGGAAGTATGTTTTTCATTGCTGGAGGAAGTGTAAAGAAATTGCTTGGACTTATAGCCATTGGTGTTCCGATTATTATTATCTCAATTATCTCTTCTCCATACAGACTGAAACGTCTAACAACTTTTATTAATCCAGAGTCAGACCCACTTGGAGCCAGCTTTCACATTAGACAAATTACTTTAGCTTTAGGAAGAGGAGGGTGGACAGGACAAGGAATAGGAAATTCAAATCAAAAATACTCATATATTCCTGAGGCCAGCACCGATTCAATTTTTGCAATTATTGCAGAAGAACTAGGATTTTTAGGATCAGTGTCAATTTTGAGTTTATTTTTAATATATTTTTACAATGCGCACAAGATTGTATCTAACTCAAAAAAATCTAAGGCTATTAAATTACTAGGATTTGGAATTATAATCTGGATAGGACTACAAGTAATACTAAATATTAGCGCCGTTGTTGGGTTGGTACCACTAACTGGAATGCCGCTTCCATTTTTTTCATATGGAAGATCTTCATTAGTAATGCTACTCTTTGCGACAGGAATACTTGTTAGAATAGGTAAGAAAACATAAATAAATGAAAATATTAATCACTGGCGGCCACTTAACTCCAGCATTAGCTTTTATAGATTTTATTAAAAAAAACTATTCAAAAGATGAAGTTATTTTTATTGGCAGAACCCATACTAGAAACAAGTCAAAACAAGAATCCAGAGAGAAGCAAGAAACATCCAAAAAAGGAGTTAAATTCATTCCTTTTGCATCTACAAAACTTTCAAAAAATAATTTTTTTGAAAAATTAATAATAACTCCCGCATTGTTTTCCTCAACTCTAAAATCAATAGTCATACTCGGAAAAACAAAACCTAATGTGCTCGTTTCCTTTGGAGGCTATCTAGCGGTACCCGTTGCATTTGCTGCTTGGATCATGAGAGTTCCCATAGTCACACACGAACAAACAAGAACTGCGGGAATTGCAAATAAGCTTATTGCAAAGTTAGCAGATAAAGTTGCAATCTCTTATGAAGATAGCATTAATTATTTTCCCAAGAATAGGACCTTTTTAACTGGGAACTTAATTAGAAAAAATATACTAATCAAAAACAGCAAGAAGCCTGAGTGGATTAAGAAACTTTCTAAGAACCCATTATTATATATAACTGGAGGAAGTCAGGGGTCAGAAATTATCAATCATACAGTTGCTCAAGCAATCAACTTCCTAACTAAAGATTGGACAGTAATTCATCAGTGTGGCAATTCAACAAAAACTAGAAACTACAAAAACGAACTAAATAAAATTAAAAACAATCTTCCTTTAAATAATCGAAATAACTATTATATAAAAGAGTGGCTAACCGAAGAAGAGCTTTCTTGGGTATATTCAAACACTAAGGCTATTGTTTCAAGAGCAGGAGCAAACACTACTGAGGAAATTGCAACTAGGGGCATTCCTTCCATTCTTATACCCCTTCCTTTCTCTCATAATGATGAACAACTAAAAAATGCTCAAGCATTATCAAATAAAAGCCAAGCAATTTTACTAGAACAAAAGTTTTTGAATCCCAACACACTGCTTGAAAGCATTGCTCTCGTCAACAAATACAATAGAAAGTTTTCTAGAAATCTAGAAATGTTTACTAAATCAAAGGATTCAGAGAAAAAACTCTATGATTTAGTAAAAAAAGTTGCTACTCAATGAACAGGATAAAAAAAATATTATTTTTTCCAATTTTGCCAACTTTATTGATTTTTATTCTTGGATTGTTAGTTAGAATAGATACTATAGATTGCCGAATTCTTGAAACAAACTGTAGTCCTGAGATATATGAAAAACTTGAGTCACTAAAAGGGAAATCACTTTTTTTGGTAAATTTTGAAAAAACTCTTAATGAGAATGGGTTTAATTCAGAAACAATACTGCTTCAAGACTATCAAAAGAAATTCCCTGGAACAGTGGTTCTTCGATTCACCGAAGAAAAGGTTTCTTATCAGCTTGAGTTTGAAGATAGTACGCTGTTTATAAGCGAGTTTGGAAACATTCTGCAAAATAATCAAGACGTTCAAGATCTTCCTAAGGTAAACTGGAACTCTCAGTTGAGTAATGAAGTACATCTAGAAATATCAAAAATCTTGAAAAGTCTTAGCGAAACAGACTTAAAAATTGAAAAAATTACTAGAAAAAATAGCAAGGAAATTATTATTATAATTAGAGATCATCCTCCAATCATTATTGATGATGAAACAATCGACAAAAAACTTGCTATACTAGATACACTGCTTAAATCACGTGAGATCGAAGAGTATGAAGAACCTATAAAAGAAATAGATCTTCGTTATAATTTACCAGTACTACGCACAACTCAATAAATTTGATATTCTATAAAGATAAATATGTCACAAAATAGAACTGTAACAGCAATTGATGTCGGAACCGATAAATGTGTGAGTTTAATTGCATCCATTGAAGAAGAGACTCAAACTCTCAGAGTCATGGGTGTCTCCGCAGTCCCATCAAGAGGAATGAAGCGCAGTCAGATTATTGATCTTGAAAAAGTATTAGAAACCATCACAGAGAGTCTGGACGGAGCTGAAAGAATGGCTGGTCTAGATGTTAAAAGTGCCTATATATCAATTTCTGGAACTCATATATCTTCACAAAATTCAAAAGGAGTTGTTGCTGTTGCATCTCCCAATAAAGAAATTATTCCAGAAGATGTAGATCGTGTAATCGAAGCAGCAAGAGCTGTTTCATTGTCCTCAGAAAGAGAAATTATTCATGTAGTTCCTAAAGATTTTAGAGTAGACTCTCAAACTGGAATCAAAGATCCTGTAGGAATGACTGGAGTTAGACTGGAATCTGAAGCTCATATTATTACTGGTCTATCAACAGCCCTCAGAAACATGGAAAAATGCATTAATGATCTTGGATTGAGTGTTGATGGCTTTATTTTCTCAGGCCTCGCTTCTGCTGACGTCGTTATATCGGAAACAGAAAAGGAGCTAGGAGTAGCTGTTGTCGACATCGGAGCTGGATCAACCTCACTTTGTGTTTATGTTGATGGATCACTTGAATATTCAGCTTCTCTTCCCGTAGGAGCAAGACATATTACTCAAGACATTGCTTTAGGTTGTAAAGTAAGTCTAGATACTGCAGAAAAATTAAAAATTGCTCTTTCTAAAGAAGCCTTTAGGCCACTATCACCAATCTCAGGAGAATCAAAACAAGATTTTAGCAAAAGAAAGAAAAAAGCTGATCAACTAAAACTATCAGATTTTGACAATTCTTCCTCTGACTCAGAAACTCTCTCAAAAACAGAAGTCGTAGAAAGAATCATGCTGCCAAGGATGCAAGAAATCTTTTCTTTAATTGGAGATCATCTTAAGAAAGAAAACCTATTTCCTCTAATTCCAGCTGGTATAGTTATCACTGGTGGAGGTGCAGAAACTACAAAAATAGCTGAGGTAGCAAAGAGAGAGCTGAACCTTTCAGCTAGAATCGGAATACCGATAGAACTTCAAGGATTGACCTCTGATATTAAAAAGCCTGGATTCTCAACAAGTATTGGACTTCTTCAGTATGGAAAGAATGAAGGAGGAAGTACTACTGGAGGAGGATTCAATATTGGCTCAATTTTTAAGGGAATATCCCTTAGTTCTTTCACCAAGACATTCGGCAAACTTTTTAAGTCATTAATGCCTTAAATTGCACTTGTAGTTCACTTCATTTTAGTGATACACTTTGTCATTAAGAGTACTAGTTTATACATTTGAGATCAATATATGGCACTTGTAAAACCCACAAACACAACATTCGCAAAAATTAAAGTTATAGGCGTTGGCGGAGGAGGAGGCAATGCTGTAAACTCAATGATTGACTCAGAGCAAATTCATGGAGTTGAGTTTATTGCTGTTAATACTGATGCTCAGGCTCTTCTAACTTCTAAAGCTGAAACAAAACTACAAATCGGAACAAACTTTACAAAAGGACTAGGAAGCGGAGCTGATCCAGAAGTTGGTAGAACTGCCGCAGAAGAATCTTATGACAAACTTAAAGACTTGTTATTTGACACTGACATGGTTTTCATTACTGCAGGAATGGGTGGTGGAACTGGCACAGGCGCGTCATCAATAATTGCTGAGATTGCTAGAGAAGCCGGAGCTCTTACAGTAGCTGTTGTTACCAAACCATTCTCATTTGAAGGCAAGAAAAGAATGCTTACCGCAGAAGAAGGTGTCGCTAGCCTAAAAGACACAGTTGATACTTTAATTGTGATTCCCAATCAAAGACTAATGGATGTAGTCGATAAAAAAATGACCTTTCTTGACGCCTTTAGATTAGCAGACAATGTTCTTGGTCAGGGAGTTCAAGGAATTTCAGACTTAATCACTGTTCCAGGTCTCATTAACGTTGATTTTGCTGATGTTAAAACCATTATGTCAGAATCAGGTTCTGCATTAATGGGTATTGGAGAAGCAAGCGGAGAAAATAGGGCAGCAACAGCTGCTAGAATGGCAATTGCCTCTCCTTTGTTAGAAATCTCTATCGATGGTGCCAAAGGCATTCTTTACAACATTATTGGTGGACCAGATATGGCAATGAGCGAAGTTTCAGACGCCTCAACAATTATTGCCAATGCAGCAGACCCTGAAGCAAACATTATTTTTGGAGCTACAATCGATGAAACCATGGGTACAAAAATTAAGATTAGTGTAATTGCCACCGGCTTTGATGATGGAGATTTGAAATTACCATCTAATAGACCATTGTTTGGCGCATACAGCAGAGATTCTAAAAATAGATTTAAACCTGATTCAGAACCAGAAAAATCTGAGCCAGCTGCTCTTAAGTTTGATAGAACTCCAACAGGATTCACTCAACCTCTTTCAACAGCGCAGATGTCTTCAACAAAAAACGATGAAGTAACCGAACCCTTTGTAAAATCTCAATCATTCGGAGATAAAGTTGGTAACGTCAAAACTGGTTTCAATGTTGTTGATAAGTCTGTCGCCGATGATGATGATATTGATGATTCAAATGATGAGCAAAAAAATGAAAAACCAGAAGAAAAGAAGAAGTCTATACTTAGTGCTTTTGAGGATGAGTTTGAAATTCCAGCTTTTTTAAGACGAAATAAAAAGAGTTAGTTTTTTGTATTTTTATGATTTATTGTAACGTTAATTAGTGCGGGTATAGTTCATCGGTAGAATGCTAGCTTCCCAAGCTGGATAGAGGAGTTCGACTCTCCTTACCCGCTCAATCATGTTATAATACTCCCTGAAGTTTTAAATCCATTTGAGTTCTGCCAATTATAAAATTGGATATCGCAGAACAAGGTGAAAGAAGAACGTTTTCAGCTTTGCAAGAGCAAAATTGAAAATAACTAGATCTTTTCGGGTAAGCCCGTAACTGCTGAAAATAAGATATTTGGTTCTCTTAGTCGCGGTCGAAAGCTGCGCTGATCCCAAATAAAAGAGGTGGTACCGCCACACCCAGCTTTAAGTTGAACTGTAGGCCCTCTTATAACTAGTTTAAATCGTGCGTCGTGCGTATGAAATGAACTAGTTATAAGAGGGCTTTTTTGGCACTCAATATTTAGAAGCTAACAAAAAAGGAATTATGTTAAAACTTAAGCAAATACCACCAAGACCAAGCTTCCCAGAATTAGAAGAATCTGTTCTTGAATATTGGGATAAAAATCAGTCATTCAAGAAATCAGTTGAGATGAGAGATAAGAAAAAATCTTATGTTTTTTATGATGGACCTCCATTCGCTACTGGTCTTCCTCATTATGGCCATCTTCTTGGAAGCACATCAAAGGATGTAGTCCCAAGATACTGGACTATGAAAGGCTACAGAGTAGAGCGTGTTTGGGGATGGGATTGCCATGGGTTACCGATTGAACACATGATTGAAAAACAACTAGATATAAAGGGTGGTAAAAAAGGCATAGAAGATCTTGGTATCGATAAATTTAATCAAGCATGTCATACCGAAGTTATGCGCCTAGATGGCGAGTGGAAAAAAATAATTGATCGCTTGGGTCGTTGGGTTGATTTCGAAAACAACTACAAAACCATGGACACCACTTACATGGAATCTGTTTGGTGGGGTTTCAAGCAACTAGTGGATAAAGATTTGATATATCAAGGTAAAAAAATTGTCATGTACTGTCCTCGTTGTTCCACACCTCTCTCGAATTTTGAGATTGCAATGGACAACTCATACGAAGATGTAGAAGATTTTTCAGTCTACATTAAATTTAAACTCGTTAATAAAGATTTAACTGGGGAGAGTACCTCAAATGGTGTAAATGAAAATGAATATTTTGTAGCTTGGACAACTACTCCATGGACACTTCCAGGAAACGTAGGACTTGCTGTAAAAACCACAGCCGATTACGTACAAGTAGAGTATAGCTCAGAAGATACAAAGGAAAAGGAATTACTTTGGGTTGCTAAAGATTTGGTTGAAAAAGTTTTTGAAGGAAAAGAGTATGAAATCAAAAAAACAGTTAAAGGTAGTGAACTTGTAGGAAAACACTATCAGCCACTTTTCAATTATGTAACTTCAGATATGGATGGAGCAAAAGACAAACCAAACGCTTGGTCAGTTCTTGCTGGTGATTTCGTTAGTATGGAAGATGGAACTGGAATTGTTCATACCGCTGCAATTTTTGGCGAAGATGACTACGCTCTTGCGCTTGAAAAAGATTTACCATTAATACCAACCCTCAGTGACGAAGGAAAATTCTTACCATTTGTAGAACTTGTTGCTGGAAAATTTTATAAAGGGGCTGAAGCAGCTATAAATGAAGACTTAACAAAACGAGGTCTGATGTTTAAAGAGGGCAAGATTACTCACTCTTATCCATTCTGCTATCGCTGTTCAACACCTCTTTACTACAACGCTGTTCCGGCCTGGTTTATTAACGTTCAAAAACTAAAAAGTGATCTTTTAGAACAGAATGAAAATATTAACTGGTATCCAGAACATTTAAAGCATGGTCGTTTCGGCAAAGGCCTTGAAACTGCACCAGATTGGAATATCTCTAGATCTCGTTACTGGGGTACCCCAATGCCTGTTTGGATTAGTGAGGATGGCAAGAAAATTCGTGTCATTGGCTCAATTGAAGAACTACAAAAATGGGCTGTAGACGCAACAAAAGTCGAAAAGCTAGACAATCTTCATCGAGAGTTTCTAGATGACCTAGAAGTCTGGATCGATGATGACAAAACTGTTAAGGGAACAAGAATACCAGAGGTTTTTGATTGCTGGGTCGAATCTGGTTCTATGCCGTTTGCATCAAAACACTACCCATTTGAAAATAAAAAAGAATTTGAAGAAACCTATCCTGCTCAATTTGTAAGTGAGTACATCGCTCAAACTAGAGCTTGGTTTTACACCATGCACGTTATGTCTGTTGGAATTTTTGGGAAAAATGCAGTTGAAAACACCCTTACCACTGGCACAATTCTAGCTGAGGATGGTAATAAGATGAGTAAATCAAAGAAAAATTATCCTGATCCGATGCTCCTCATAAATGAGTATGGAGTAGATAGCTTAAGACTCTACCTAATGAGTTCTACTGTAATGAAATCTGAAAACCTGAACTTTAACGAGCGTGAGGTTTCTGATATCCGCAAAAAAGTTTTCTTAATTTGGTGGAATATGTTTGCTTTCTACAAACTATATGCAGGAGATAACCATAAAATTTCTCTTGATAAAACTCCAAAATCTGATGACGTTATGGACAAGTGGATTTTAAGTAGACTCAACACTCTTATCAAAGAAACTACAGATTATATGGATAACTATAACTTGGTTAAAGCTAGTAGGGGATTGATGAGCTTTGTAGATGAACTTTCTACTTGGTACCTAAGAAGAAGTAGAGATCGTTTGCGAGATTCTGCAAGTCCATCTCTAGATGTTTTTGGTTTTGTTTTAGTAAGACTAACGCAATTATTTGCCCCTCTTACTCCATTTTTTAGTGAAACTCTGTGGCACAACTTAGTAAATGAAGACGTGAGTGTTCACCATACAGATTGGCCAACTCCAGACGAGAGCCTAATACATGGAATACTCGAAGAAAAAATGGATCAAGTTAGAAAAGTGGTTGAAAAAACTCATGCCCTAAGAAGTGAAGCTGGAATAAAAGTCAGACAACCATTGGCAAAAATAACTTGTTTTGTAACTGGAGAAACCCCAAAAGATAACTTACTGAAAGTTCTCGCTGACGAAGTTAACGTTAAAGAAGTAGAGTGGAATAGAACTACTGAAGTTATGAGAGTAACTCTAGACACAAATCTTAATGATGAACTCAAAGCAGAAGGAGAGGCAAGAGAGTTAATGCGTAATATTCAAAAACTAAGAAAAAAAGCTGGGCTTAAAGTAAGTGACATAATTACAATAGAAACTCCAGATTGGCCTGAAGATTGGAAAGAGGAAATAGAAAAAAAGACAGGAAGCAAGCTTGTGAATGGCAGTGAATTAAAAATTATTGAGTAGGTCACTATGAAATATTGGCTGATACCTTCGACAATCTTGATTCTCAGTTTACTCAGCATTCTGACTCTTATGAGTATCGCCCCGGCGCTAGCACCAAAGCAACTAATTTTCTTTATGGTTGGGTTTGTAATATTTTTTTTAGTTTCAAAAGTACCATTCGAAAAAATTGAAAAATTAGGTCCAGTTTTCTATATAGCTACCATAATTTTGTTAGTTGCTGTTCTAGTTCTAGCACCAATAACCAGAGGAACATCTAGGTGGATAGATGTTAGTGGACTTTTTGCGATCCAACCATCTCAATTGGCTATTCCCGCGACTAGTTTATTTTTAATTAGTGTTTTTAAAAATAGATCTCTTACTAAACTTAAAAACTTATTTCTCTTCATTCTTCTCACCGCGATTCCTGGGTTCTTAATCTTAATTGAACCAGATCTCGGAACGACGCTTGTTTATCTGGTTTCCATAGTAACAATTGTTTTTCTATCAAAAACTAAAATTCAGCATATAGCTCCGCTTATTTTGTTGGGGATAATGGGTATTATTTTTTCATGGAACTTTGTTCTTCAGCCATACCAAAAATTGAGAGTTACCTCTTTTATCTCGCCAAGTGATACTCAAGGTGCCGGCTACAATGCACAACAATCTCTAATTGCTGTTGGCTCTGGAAAACTAACCGGAAAAGGTCTTGGACAAGGCATACAGTCTCATCTTCGTTTTCTACCAGAAAGACAAACTGATTTTGTTTTTGCCTCATTTGCAGAAGAATTTGGTTTCATCGGCTCAGTTCTATTGATATCTTTATACTTTGCGTTAGTCATATCCATGATCTCAACTGCTCAAAAATCTCATAAAAAATCTGAAAAACAATTCTGCTATGTTTCCATCATAATGACCACTATTCAAATTGGAGTTAATATTGGAATGAATATAGGAATATTACCAATTACTGGCATTACCTTGCCCTTCATGTCTTATGGAGGAAGCTCAATATTATCTTTGATTACTATGTTTGGAATTATTCAATCAATTCGCATTAATCAGAAACAAAAAGCCACATTGCACTTAGCATAAGCAAATCTGGTTTTTCATGATATAATCATTGTTCAGTTTATTTAGAAAAATGAGGAAGATATGTCATACGCAATAATTCAACTAGTAGGCAAACAATTCAGAGTAGAAGAAGGAAAAACTTTTACTACTGACAGAATCACAGATAAAGAAATTGGTGACACTTTTAAAGTTACTGATGTTCTTTTAGTTGCAGACGAAAAATCTAGCACAGTTGGTGCTCCAACAGTAAAAGGTGCAGAAGTCACTTTAAAACTTGTTGAAAACGGAAGAGGTGAAAAAATCAGAGTCGTCAAATACAAATCAAAATCAAAATATAGAAAAGTAACTGGTCATAAACAACACCAGAGCACACTTGAGGTTATTAAGATTAAAGCATAAGCTCTCCTCGATCGTATCGTAGTTTATTGGCACCTCTAAAATACCTATGCAAAAATACTACATTCAGCTTGGAAACACTCCGGAATTATCCATACAAGAACTTAATGCGGTCTTAGGAAAAGACAAGGTAACTAAAGTTGCTACGCATTTGTGCTTGGTAGAACTCAAGGATGATCAGTCTGCTAGAGATTTAATTGATTCCTTGGGAGGTTCTGTAAAAATAATTAAGGAAATTTCAAAGCTAAAAAATCCATCCACAGAAGAAATTATTAAGTTAGTTGCCGATTATTTACTAGAAAAAGAAGACAAAAAAATTCATTTCGGTTTTTCAGAATATGGACGTGATCACCTGCCAAAGATAGATTACTTTGAAATTAAGTCCAAAATTGAGCAGGGTGGAAAATCAGCAAGGTTTGTAGAAGGATCGAGACTTGGACTTTCTGCCGCTATTTTAATTCATAAAAAAAGAGTTGTTGAAATCTACATAATCCAAACTGCAGATGGTGTTTTTATGGGTGAGACACTCGCAACTCAAAACATTGATCTCTGGACTTTAAAAGATAGAGGAAAACCATACTTTGATAAAAAGAAGGGTATGTTGCCACCAAAAGTTGCAAAGATGATGATTAACATTGCTCTTGGAGACAATCCACAGGTTGAGGGAAGATCAAATGTTCTTCTGGATCCATTTGTTGGAACTGGAACAGTACTAATAGAAGCTTTACTAGAAAACATCGATGTTGTTGGATCTGATATCGATCCAATGGCTGTCCAAGGTACTAAGAAAAACCTAGATTGGCTCAAGGAAGAGTTTAAAATAACTAGCAAAAGCGAAGTTGTGATGTCTGATGCAGCAAAAATATCCATTCAAGGGAATGAGATACAGTATATTGTAACGGAGCCATTCTTAGGAAAACCAAGACCAAACATAGGTAAGCTATCATTTATCTATAAAGGACTAACTAAAATGTATTTAGGTGCTTTTAAGCACTGGACCAAAATATTAGCAGATGGTGCGTCAGTTACAATTGTCTTTCCATTTATTAGTTTCAAGAACAAAAATGGAAAAATGATCGAGTATAATCTAGATAAGTTAATTGACAAATTAACCTCTCTCGGGTACACTACTCTGTCTAAGCCTGTTTTATATCATCGCCCAAACGCCGTGGTTCAAAGACAGATTTACAGATTTAAATTCAATAAATAAGGAAAGTTTACAATGTCACACGTCAAAGCAGGTGGAAAAGTCGCACAACAAGCACAAGGAAAACGTCACGGTAAAAGACTAGGTGTTAAAAAATTTGGTGGTGAAAAAGTTATTGTTGGCAACATCATTTTAAGACAAAGAGGTGCTAAATACAAAGCTGGCAAAGGTGTTGGTATGGGTAAAGACCACACAATTTTTGCCATGATTGATGGCGCTGTTAAATTTTCAAAAAGATTTGGTCGCACTGTCGCCAACGTTGTTAATTCTTAATACATACTTCTAGAATTTACGTCATCATGTTTCACGCATTTTCTGCTATACTTTCTCTATGAAAGCACAGGAAATAAAGTTAATCGACATAAATGTACTTCAAGCTAATCCTTTTCAACCTCGAGACAAGATCCATAAAGAAGATCTCGAAGATCTAGTTAAATCTATAAAAATCCATGGAATTCTTGAGCCTCTTGTTGTGGCACACACTCCAGCTGGATACCAAATTATTGCAGGAGAAAGACGCTGGAGAGCCGCTCAAATAGCTAAGCTTGAGACGGTCCCTGTTCTAATTAAAGAAACTACTCCAAAGGGAATGTTGGAGATGGCGATCGTTGAGAATTTACAAAGAGTAAACTTAACTGCTATTGAAAGAGCTCAATCTTTCCAAAGATTAAATAGAAACTTTAATCTGACTGTAGGAGAAATAGCCGAAAGAGTCGGCAAGTCATCTTCATTTGTTAGCAACTCACTAAAATTACTCAATCTTCCAGATGCTATTAAAGACGGCATGCTTGGTAAACAGATCACTGAGGGCCATGCTAGAGCTATTTCCGGTATTCAAGACATGAACACCATGCTTCAGGTTTATAAACAAGTTCTAAAGGAAAATGCATCTGTTAGAAGAGCTGAAGAACTTGCAAGGTTAGCAAAAAGCAAAACTGGTCAAACAAGAGTTTTTAAACCTCATGCAGTAGTCTACCAAGTAGATGATAGGGTAATTGAAGTGTTTGAAAATAAAATTAAACGTTATTTAGGGGCCAAAGCAAAACTTAAACTCCATAGAACCGCTAAACAGACTAGAGTTAGCTTTATAATCCGAGGGGACGTTGAAGACACCCAGCAAAGTTTAGAAAAGATCATAGACATGCTTGATAGAGCTATTAAAGACAAAAAACTTGAAAAAGGGGTTAAAGGACAAAGCGTGTTGGTTAATTAGTTGTTTTTAGTGAGTGTATAGGTGAAAAGCATGTGTTACATTCACTAGTATGAAAATACTTCCTCAAAATAGACGTTTTTGTACGTCCTGTAATAATACAAAATTAACTCGTTGGGGCAAAACTTTAGCAGGTTTTAGTAGGTATCGTTGTAAGGAGTGTGGGGTAACCTACACTTTCAAGCGAAAAAAAACGATTTCTTTAGTTGGTTTAGATTGTATGTGTACAAAGGTCGTACCTTTGAATCTTTAGCTGACCAATCTGGCTTTAGTACTAAAACTCTACAAAGATATGTTCATTATCAACTTGAGAAGGAAACTCCCAAATTAGATCTACTAATTTCTCTTCCCCGTCCATATTATCTAGTTCTTGATGGATTATGGTTTGAAAAAGAGTTTGTGTTGATGGTTTATCGCATTTCTGGACTACCATTTATCATTCACCACTCCTACATGAAAAAAGAGTGGGGCTCACAGATTACTAAGGATTTGGAGTATCTTAAAGAGTTGGGCTGTGACCCTGATGGACTTGTTAGTGATGGTGGAACAGGAATTACTAAAGCCATTAAAAAAGTCTTTCCTTTTCGTCCTCATCAGAGGTGTTTAGTCCATGTTCATCGTCAAGCAAGTCTAGGAGTAGGTAAAAGACCAAAAGAGAAATGCTTACAAAGGCTCAAAGAGTTAATTAATCATCTCTTTTTAATCGAATCACTTGAAGCTCTGACTTGGTGGACAGAAGAACTGCTGCGCTGGATTAGAGTTAATAAAGATTATCTTAAAGAAAATACTCATGATGCCAAAAGAGGTAGGTGGTGGTATACCCACCCAAGAGTGAGGAGAACTATTCAAATATTACTTAATGCTCCCTCTCAATCATTTGTCTTTACTAAGGGTCATCCCCTTTGTCCCAGAAGCACCAATGAAGTTGAAGGTATTAATGCTATTTTATCAAGAAGATTCACAGTTCATTCTGGTCTATCACTAATTCGTTGGCAATCCTTATTGAGTTGGTTTATATATTTTCGTAACCAACATCAACTATCCAAATATCTCAAAAACTAGGATGCTTTAACCAACACGTTTTGTCCTTTAACCCTGAAAAAGAATCTAGTAAGTAACGTCTTTGATTACGCCTATTTGATTCATTGGCCAATATCTAAAAAATGCCTTGCCAACAATTTCTGATTTGCTAACTGGTCCCCAAACCCTTGAATCACTTGAATGAGAACGATTATCACCTACTGCAAAATATTCGCTTGGTCCAATTGTGACAGTTCTTCCATCAATAAATTTTCCAGGATTTGTTTCAAAATCACTAGGAAGGTATGACTCACTCATTTTTTTTCCATTAACAAAAATAAAGCCATCGTGAACAGCAACAGTTTCTCCAGGCAATGCCAAAATACGCTTAATAAAGTCGCAACCAGTGCCAGTTGGACATCCTGCCTCAGGTGGAGCGTGAAAAACAATGACATCGCCTCTTTCAGGATTACCAGTTCTATAACTAATTTTATCTGTTAAGACATAGTCTCCAGATTGAAATGTTGGATCCATAGATCTACCGTTTACTTGATGTGGTTGCATAAAAAACAAGTAAACAATTAAGAAAAAAGACAAACCAATAACCGCCGTTTCTATTAAATCTAAAAAGAAACCACTAATAGATCGAACCACTTTGTGCATATGAATGGATTATGATGTTTAAGGACTATAGTTTCAAGCACTAAACTATTATAGTAGAATGAACATATGGGTTACACAAAAAATACGGTGTCGGGTTTTAGTTGGCAAACTATGCTAAAAGTTATTACGACCGTAGTAACATTAGGCAAAATCATGGTTATTGCTAGAATACTTAGTCCTCAAGATTTTGGACTCTTTTCTCTAATTGCTATTGCATTAGGATTAGCAGAATCAACCACACAAACAGGAGTAAACATTACCATTCTTCAATCAAAAAGATCAATCGGATACTTCATTGATACGGCTTGGGTTATTGCAATTGCTAGAGGATTAATAATTGGAATAATAATGGTTTTAATGGGGGTAGGTATGAGCAACTACTATGGAGAGCCAAGGCTTAGGGTATTAATTTCGATCGCTGCCCTGATACCTATCGTAAAAGGTTTTATTAATCCGAGCATTGTTTCTTTTCATAAAAATCTTGAATTTTTAAAAGACAGCACCTATAGACTATCTCTATTAGTAGTTGAAGCATTATTTGCCATCATGTTTGCATTCCTTTTTAAAGATGTGATAGCTCTAGTATTTTCTATGTTAGCCGCAGGATTTTTTGAAGTTTTTATTTCTTTCATCTTGTTTAAGGAAAGACCAAGATTTGAATATGTTTCCAGTAGAGCTAAAGTTATATTTTCAAATACAAAAGGACTAAGTATTTCAGCTGCTCTTTCATATCTGAATGAAAATGTAGATGATTTTTTACTTGGAAAGATTATCGGAACCCATAGCTTAGGCCTTTATCACAATGCTTACAGCCTAGGACACAAGACAAACTATGAATTTGCAAAATCAATTAATCATAGTACTCTACCAATTTTTTCAAAAATTGCTGATGATGTAAAAAGACTGAAAAAAGCCTTCTTAAAATCAATGTTCGCAACAATACTAATTGTTTCAGCAATATCCCTTCCACTTTTTATTGCTCCAGAATTCATTGTTAATCTGGTTCTAGGAGAAAAATGGTTGGTAGTCGTTCCAAACTTATATCTCTTTGTTGTTGCCGGAATCTTGCAAAGCATAACTATTATCTTCTACACAGTTTTTTATGCTAAAAAAAGATACAAGGCTTTAAATCTTCATCTGGGATTCACTGTCTTAACTCTCATAATTCTAATAAAAATCTTAAGCCAAAATACTGGAATTACTGGAGCTGCTCAAGCTTTGGTAATCAGCAGAGCAATAACACTTCCATTTCTCATAATCGAAACTATTAAAATCTTTCAAGAAAAATAACAATGAAGAGAAAAGCTCCACTCACAGTTGCGATCATCACCCACAGAAGTGACTCTAGATTTGTTTCTGCTCTAAGATCATCTCAAATTGCTGAGAACGTCATTATCATGGATAACAACAGTAATAATGACTGGAAGGAGCTGAGAAAACAGTATGACTTTAAATTAATTTCACATGAAAATAAAATAACTAATTTTGCTGAAGTCAGAAATCAGGTGTTAAGTGAGGTTAAAACAGATTGGGTTTTTTTTCTAGATAGTGACGAAACTCTAGGAATAACCCCAGAAAATCTCGAAGATAATCAAAATAAAATTGAAGCAGTCATTGCAAGTAACTTATTTGATGGAGTCACAATCATTAGAAGAGATATTTTTTTGAATAAAAGTCTTATGTTTGGAGAAGCTGGAAATACAAATATCGTTAGAATGTTTAAAGTAAAAAATGGAAAATTCAAGAGAAATGTTCATGAAGTTGCAAAGATTACTGGGAAATTAGGGGGATCAGAAATTATTGTTTCACACTTTTCACATTCTAATATATCAGAATTTCTTAAAACCATTGCTGAATATTCAGAGATGTCTTCTAGAATTGAGAACCCTTCAAAGTTAGATAATTTTTTAAAGATGATTTTCTATCCTCCATTAAAATTTGTACAAAATTATTTCTTTAAACTTGGATTTCTAGATGGATATAGAGGAATAATTTATGCTATTTTAATGAGTCTTCATTCATTATTTGTAAGAGTTTATTTTTTTGAACATAACTTTAAAGAAAATAATAATGATTTTTAAAAATAATAAAATACTACTTTGGATTTTTATCGGACTACTTTCATTAGGGCAGTTCCAAAGGGTTGAGTTGTCAGGAAACTTAAGTGGTATTAATATCTATTATCATGACTTCTTCATTTTCTTTTGGCTAGTTAATTTTGCTCTAACTTACGCTTTAGGTAATGAGAAGTTTTCAAGTTTCATGAGAAAGACTTCAATTAAAAAAATAGTAAAAAGCTTAAAACTAGAGATTGCCTTCATGAGCATAGCTACTGTAGGAATTATTCTAAATCTTATTATTTATAAAGATGTTATCTCGGTACTTTATCTTGCTAGATTTATTTCTTATATTTTATTCGCTTTCACGCTTAGACACTTAATAAGACTCAAGAAGCTAAGTAGTACGGATCTTAGATTTAAACTATTCGGAGCTGGAGCGATTATTCTTTTACTAGGTTTTTTACAACTTATTACTATCAAAGATACCAGGTTTTTAGCAATCCTAGGTTGGGACGATCACTTTCATAGATTGATTAGCAGTATTTTTGATCCCGGTTTCACGGGAATAATTCTAGTAATTTCATATTTTTTCTTTTTGTCACTAAAAAAAATAACTACTAACAAAATTGTGAACGAGATCGTAGCTTTAAGTTTTTTTTGGGGAATCGCACTAACTTTTTCTAGAGCTAGCTATTTGGCATTAATTCTTTCCTTAGTAATGTTAAGTATTATAAAAAAGAAAACAATTTCAAAAACATTGCTTAAAATTAGTATTTTTATTGTCATGATTCTTCTTGTTCCAAAACCCGGTGGAGAAGGAGTAGACCTAGCTAGAACCTCTAGTATCGATGCTAGAAGCTTAACAATTCAACAAGAAATCAAGCTATTAAATCCAGAGACTCTTGTTATAGGTAACGGTCTATTTTCAGAAAAAAATAGTTTGTCGAATCAGGCAAATAATGCTGCGAACGTGCCAAGCCATTCAAGAATGCCGGACAACTTCTTTGTTAATATTTTACTTTCAACAGGTATCTTTGGAACAATTTTAATAATCTTAATTATAATTAAATGGATAGTGAAAATTATCAAAATTGATCCCGAAATTGGAGCAGCAATAATAGCTCTTCTTATTCATTCTCAATTCAATAACTCAATATTTCAACCATTTGTACTGCTAATATTATTAGGAGGAATTGCTAGTATAAAAACTAATTCTCTAAAGCTTAAAGTTAAAAACTAAATCTATCTTTGTTGAGTTTTTTGCCTTATCTTCAGCAAGGACCTCAACTTTATTTTCACCTTCTTCTAATCTATAGCTATGTTCAAACTCTCCATCGGCATTTGGAAATGCAACTCTTTTGTTAAAATAAACCTTTGCACCTGCGTCAGTCTTGCCCTTAATTATAATTGATTGGTTAGACCTAGATTCAAAGGAAGTGCCACTTTCTGGCTCAGTAATTTCTAAACTAGGAGCTGAAGTGTCCAGTATAGAAATATATTCTCTCGTTATAGAAGATTCATTTTCTGCTTGATCAACACTGTATGCAGAGATAGTATTTTCACCCTCATCTAAAATTATTCCTATTTCAAATGATCCATCATCTGCTATTTTTATAGAATCATCTTTTCTACCATTCATTACTAAAACTAATGTGCTTTCTGGCTCACCAAAACCAGTAATTTTTATATTGGCACTGCTAGTCGCTGCTGGTGGAGCAGAAATAATCGGAACTTGAGGCGCTATGTCGTCTAACTGCTGAAATGGAGTGGAAGAATCAAAAAAGTCTCCAGTAATTCTAAAAAATCCAGGGATGATAATAAAAACAAATGAAAGTAAAACTAATATCGCAATAATGGCCAAGGTAATTGTTTGAGTCATTACCTTTTTTCTTTCACTATTCACTCTTCTTGAGTAAACCCCAGATGAGGGTCTTGGCCTTGGTTTAATTCTTCTTCTAGTTTTAACCATATTTAAATTATACATCTTTTATCTGTAGTAAGGCAACTTGTTCCCGAAGGTACCTTATCGTGCTATGAGCTTAACCTGCGTCACAAAGCACCTTTCCGTGCATTTAGCTCGCCTCTTGAGCCGAAGGTGGGAGTCGAACCCACGACCTATGGTTTACGATACCAGTGCTCTACCAACTGAGCTACTTCGGCAAATACAATACTAATTACGATATGATTTTATCACTCAAGGCTAGATAAAAGAACTTATAAATTTGGAAGCCGTAATTCCGTTGATGGAAATATCAAGTTTGGATTATCACCAATAATATCCTTGTTTAGCTCATATATCTCTTGCCAAACAAAGGGGTCTGAATAATTTTCTTGAGCTATGCTCCATAATGAATCACCTGATTGCACGGTATATGTTGCATCTCCAACCCTGTCATTTTTCTTAAAATTATTATTGATTGTTGAAGCACTCTCAGTTTCTTCAAAACCAATTTGAGTGCTAGCTGCCTCTAAAGTTATTTTTCCTGATGACGTTTTGCTAGATAATGTTGAAAACAATAAACAGAAAGCAAAAATGACAACCAATAAGAACCCAAACACAAAGATAATTATTTTACTTTTTTCCCTAATACTCTTGATAAGTTGCTTTAAATATTGTTCGCTCATCATATGATTCTAAATATAACAGAACAAATAGAACTAGTACAAGTCGTATTTTTCTATTACAATGCAAGATATGAAAAAAGGAATCAGTAAATACTCTGTGTATATTGTTATCGCCGCAGTATTGTGGGGAGTAGATGGAGTTCTAAGGCGTAGTCTCTTTGTTTTGTCTCCAATAATAATTGTTTTTTATGAACATCTTATTGGACTTATTATAATTACCCCATTCATTCCAAGGCTTTTAAAAAAAGAGGAGCTAACAAAAAAAGAGTGGCTCTCAATAATTTTAGTTAGCTTATTTAGTGGAGTACTTGGATTACTTTGGTTCACAACAGCACTCTTCAAGACGAATTACATTTCTTTTTCTGTAGTATTTTTGCTCCAAAAACTGCAACCTATCTTTGCTATCGCTACTGCTAGTTTATTTTTAAAAGAAAAAATAAACAAAAAATATATAACATGGGCATTCCTCGCTTTTGCTTCTGCATACTTCGTAACGTTTAAAAACGGAATCGTCAATTTTCAAACAGGTGAGGGGACAATTGTTGCCGCTTTATATGCACTAGCTGCTGCCTTTGCGTGGGGGGCTTCTACAACTTTTTCTAGATTTACCTTAGTTAAGCACTCGAATACACTGATCACTGGACTAAGATTTTTCTTTACCACCCTAATTTCACTAACTGCAATTTTTCTTTTAAGAATGGATGCTCAATTAATGGCAATTGATTTAAAACAAGTATCTCAACTTTCAATAATTGCCTTGTCAACAGGAATGGTGGCTCTCTGGATTTACTATAAAGGATTGAAGCATACACAGGCTAAGATATCGACAATTTTAGAACTTGCTTTTCCGCTGACTGCAGTTTTTATAGATGTTATTATTTATAAAAATGTTCTCTCGGTTAGTCAGTATATTGCGGCCTTAATCCTCGTGTTTGCAATATATAGAATCTCAAATCTTAATAAGAAAATTAATGAGTGACCTTCTCAAGATCAAGTTCTCTGGCGACTCTGACATCTTTACTTATCTGAATTTTTAAATCGTCTAATGATGCAAAACTCATTTCTGGACGTATAAAATCAATCATGCAAATGCTAATTTCCTTATCGTAGATATTCTCATCAAAATCTAGAATATGAACCTCTAAAGTTATCTCTATTTTTTTAGAAACAGTTTTTGGACCAAAAAACAACAGAGCTGGATAGTTTTTATTTCCATCATCAATGGCCTCACAACTCACCTTAGCGTAGTAAACTCCTTTTTTGAATGAAGAATCAAAAATTTGAGGATCCAAATTAGCTGTTGGAAAACCAAGCTTGCGACCAAGTTCGGCTCCTTTGATTACTTTAGCTTTAAAACAGATTTTATTCATGTGATAATCTATTCTATAACAGATGCCAACTAATATTTAAGGAATGAAATGAAAGATAATATCCAAGAAATAATAAATAACTTAAGAAATGATATTAAATCTTCCAAGCACTGTGAGTCTTGGTTCTATGAAGACCACCTGCTTGTTGTAGAAAGACTTGCGCTAGAGCTTTGTGATTTATATCCAGAGGCAAATAAGGATCTAGTAACTCTAGGAGTTTGGTTTCATGATATTGGGAGAGCACATGGGCATGATGACGGTCACGATCTATATGGCGCTAACTACGCTGGAGAAACTCTAATAAAAAATGGATTTGATAAAAATTTTATTGATTTAGTAGTTGAAGCATGCAGAACCCACTCTTGTAAAGAGAATGGTAAACCGAATAGCTTGGAAGGAAAAATTTTGGCTACAGCTGATGCTTTAAGCCACTATCACAACGGTTTTTATTTAAGAATTTTATATTCTTGGAGCAGAAAAAATAAAGGTGATTATTATCAACTAAAAACACAGTTATTCAAAAAAATGGAGAGAGACTTAAACGAAAAAATATTCTTTGATGAAATTAGAGTAAAGATAAAACCAATGCACGAGGCATGGAAAAAAGTTGTTGAAGAAATAAAAATTTCTTAAAAAGAATTTATATAAAAAAAAGAACCCTGTTTGGTTCTTTTTTTATATTGGCGAGCCCGATCGGACTCGAACCGACGATCTTCTCCGTGACAGGGAGACATGTTAACCACTACACCACGGGCCCATTTTTCTTAAATTTTTAATTTTGTTGAAGCTCGATTATACTTCAAACTCCTTACTTTACCAAGACTTAACTCTATAGTATGATCCTATTATACAAAAAAAAGGAGAAAATATGTCACTTATACCCGCACTGCTAATAGCTGGAGTAGTCATCGCAGCTTATGTAATCTCAATCTACAACTCACTCCAAATACTCAGAACACAAATCAAGGCAAGTATCCAAGAAATTGGCAATCAACTAAAACGCCAAGCTTCCCTTATCCCAAATCTACAAGCTTCTGTTAAGGGCTTGATGAAACAAGAAAAAACAATTTTCAAAATGCTTACAGATGCAAGAAAAAATATTACAACTGCTCAAGATTCTGGTAAAGTTGCTGACATTGAAAAAGCAATTCAAAGTGTCCAATCTTTAGTTCCACAAATTTCAATTGCAATTGAAGATAATCCAGAACTAAAAAGTAATGAAGCAGTATCAAAATTAATGAACGAACTTACAGATACAGCAGACAAACTTATGTACTCAAGAAGATCAGTTATTGATCTATCACAGTCATACAATCAGAAACTAGTTGTTTTCCCATCCTCACTCGTTGCCAACATTTTTGGCTTCAAAGAAGAAAAGGGCTTGGTAACAGCTATGTCTGGAAGTCATGTTGAAGTTAGTTCCGCAGAAATGGAAGACGTAAAAGTCGACCTTTAAAAACTCAAATGACACACTATCAGTTGATAGAAAGTAATAAGAGAAAATCTTTCTTAGTTATCTTCTTCTTTATCCTATTTATAATTTCAGCTACATATGCCATGGCATATGGCTTGGGATATGGGCTAGATATTGTTGGAATTGCACTTATTTTCTCTGGAATAATGTCTTTTGCTTCATATTGGTATTCTGACAAAATTATTTTAGGAATTTCAGGAGCTCACGAAGCTAGCAGAGAAAAATACTTTGATTTTTACACCATAGCAGAAAATCTAGCCTATTCCAAGAAAATGCCCAAGCCTAAGTTATATGTAATGAATGACACGGCAATGAATGCCTTTGCTACCGGCAGAGATCCCGAGCATGCAGTAGTTTGCGTTACCACTGGGTTACTAGCAAAATTAAATAGAGCAGAGCTTGAAGGAGTGATTGCTCACGAGCTTTCTCATATTAGAAACTACGATATTAGACTGATGTCTGTTGTTACAATTTTAGTTGGATTCATAGCCTTATTGTCTGATTGGATGCTTAGGATGACATTTAGAGGAAGAAAGAAAGATAATGAGAACTCTGGCCAACTCCAACTAGTTATTTTTGTGGTTGGAATTATCCTAGCGATACTATCGCCATTTGTAGCAAAACTCATTCAGTTGGCAATCTCCAGAAAAAGAGAGTTCTTGGCAGACGCCTCAGCAGTTGGCTTTACAAAAAATCCAGCAGGATTAATAAAAGCTCTCCAAAAAATATCACAAGATAGGGAGCCTCTTGAAGCTGCTAACAAAGCCACAGCTCATCTTTACATTAGTAATCCTTTGAAAAATTTACCAAAAGGAATGTTTACAAATATGTTTGCCACTCATCCACCAATCGAAGAAAGATTGGCTGCATTAAGAGGAGTGGCTGGAACAGAATAATCAGGTACAATAAACAGGTCATGTCAAATAAGATAACAACAACTCAAATTAAACATATCGCAAAATTAGCATCTATTCCCATCACAAAAGATGAAGAAATAAGTCTCAGAGATGCTTTCGAAGAAACTCTGGATACTATCGCTGAACTTCAGTCTGTTGATGTTGACGGAGTCGAACCAACAAATCAGGTAACTGGTTTTGAAAATGTCTTGCGCGAGGATATCGTTAATGAGGAAAATATGCTTTCCCAGGCCGATGCTTTAAAAAATGCCAAAAAAACTCATGAGGGGTACTTTGTTGTGCCAAGAATTATTGATGAAAAATAAATTAACTTTAAAACAAACACTAGATCAATTAAAAAATAATAAGCTTAGTATCGACGATCTATATGCAGATATTAATAAAAGCATCGTTGATCAAAATAAAAAACTTAATATCTATCTGACTTTAGACGATAATGCTTTAGAAAAAGCTAAAAGAGCTAAAAATACTCCACTTATGGGAGTTCCAATTGCTTTAAAAGATAACTACTGCACAAAGGATCTTCGTACAACTGCTTCTTCTACTGTGCTGGATAATTTTATTCCTACCTTTGAATCAACAGTGAGCAAAAAACTAAAAAAAGCTGGAGGCATAGTACTTGGAAAAGCTAATATGGATGCTTGGGCTCATGGATCTTCAACCGAAACGTCTCAATATGGTCGCACTCTTAATCCTCGCAATACTGATTACTTGCCAGGAGGATCTTCTGGTGGAAGTGCGGCTGCGGTAGCTGCTGATATGTGTATTGCTGCACTTGGAACAGAAACTGCAGGATCAATCCGACAGCCAGCAGCATGGTGTGGGGTAGTGGGGTTAAAACCAACTTATGGTCGTTGCAGTAGGTATGGAGTTATTGCCATGGCATCCTCAACTGATTCTCCGGGTCCAATTACAAAAACAGTAGAAGATGCAGCAATTCTATTAAATCATATTGCCGGACACGATCCTCTTGATGGCACTACAGCAAATCTTGAGGTGCCAGATTTCACCGAAACTATTGATAAGGGTGTAAAAGGATTAAAAATCGGCTATCTATATAAAGATCTTAAAGGTTTGGAAGAAATAACAAAAATATTTTCCAAACAAGTAGAAATCTTTGAAACACTTGGAGCCACAGTGGAAGTTGTAGATGCAATGGATCCGAAACATGGGATTAGTATCTATACCATCGTGCAAAGAGGAGAAGTTAGTAGTAACTTAGGAAGATTTGACGGAATTAGATATGGAAATGACAGATCAAATTTTGGTGATGAAGCAAAAAGAAGAATTATGCTTGGCACTTACACTTTGTCAAAAGGATATGCTGATCAATATTACAATACCGCACAAAAGGTCAGGACTTTATACATCAAAGATTATGAGCGCTTATTTAAAACTTATGACGTATTAATAGCCCCAACTTCTCCAGGATTTGCCAAAAAAATTGGCGCAAGTGAAGGAGAAGCTATGTTTGGAGAGCTAGAGGATTTATTGCTAGAAGCTAGTTCACTATGTGGTCTACCTGGAATCTCAATTCCTTGCTATAAAGATGAAGAGACTAATTTGTATTTAGGAATGAACATTATCGCCCCAATGTATAGAGAAGATTTAGTCATCCAAGTTGCAGATGCCTTTGAAAAAGCCACTAGTTGGAACTCCTGGAGAAATTAATATGAATACTGCAAAAATTAATAAAGATAAATTGAAATTAGTATGCGGAATGGAAATACACGCAGAACTAAAGACAAACTCAAAGATGTTTTGTGGCTGCAAAAATGACCCATTTGGAGCTAAAGAACCAAATATTTACACTTGCCCTGTTTGTCTTGGAATGCCTGGAGGACTTCCTGTTGCTAACAAAAAAGCAATTGAGTGGACCATTAAAGTTGGCCTAGCACTAGGCTGTAAAATTAATCTTTTTTCTAAGTTCGATAGAAAAAATTATTTTTATCCAGATTTGCCAAAAGCTTATCAAATTAGCCAATACGACATTCCATTTTGCTATGGTGGGAAAGTAGAAACTTCATTTGGACCAGTGGGAATTACCAGAATTCATCTAGAAGAAGACACCGGCAAGTTATTGCACAAAGTAGTTGATGGAAAAAAAGTTAGCTTAATTGATTTTAATAGAAGTAGTGTTCCTTTGATGGAAATAGTTACTGAACCAGATATACATAGTGCTGAACAAGCAAAAGAATATGCTAAAAAAATTCGAGATATCCTTAGATACCTAGATGTTTCAAACTGTGATATGGACCAAGGTGGAATGCGTTTAGAAGCGAATATTTCCTTAGCTCCAACCGAACAAAAAGAACTCCCAAACTACAAAGTTGAAGTGAAAAATATAAACTCATTTAAATTTACAGAACAAGCTATTGCTTATGAAATACAAAGACAAGCTAAAATATTAGATAAAGGACAAACACCAGTTCAAGAAACGAGAGGTTGGGACTCAGTTAAATCGGTCACTTTTTCACAAAGAACTAAAGAAGATGCCGAAGACTACAGATACTTTCCTGATCCAGACCTTCCACCAATTAGATATTCACGTGAAAGAATAGAAGAGATTAGATCAGAACTTCCAGAACTTCCAACTGAGAAATCTGAGCGCTGGTCCAAAGAATATGGAGTAAAAGAAAAATATTCTAAACAGTTAATCACAACAGAAGAATATGCTGATTGGCTTGAAGAATCATTTAAAATTTCACTTGAGGAAAATCTAGAGCCTAATAAATTTGCAGGAGCCATTGTAAATAAAAACATAAAAATTTCACATGAAATATCACCTGAGCAGGCTGTGAATGAACTGAAAAAATTATCTGAGACAGATGAAGTTTCTGATGATGAGATTGTTTCTGCAATTAAAGATATAATGACTCAAAATGAAGACGCTGTCGAAAAATTTAAAGCCGGTGACACCAAAGTTCTTGGTTTCTTTATTGGTCAAACAATGAGAAAAATCGGTAAAAGAGTTGATAATAAGGTTTTGTCTAAACTACTAGTAAGCGAGCTTAAAAATGCCTGATATAAAAAATAAATTCGTTCATCTCCATGTCCATACGGAGTATTCATTGCTTGATGGTTTGAGTAAATTACCCGACCTTATAAACAAAGTTAAAGAGCACGGCCAGCACGCTATAGCTGTCACAGATCATGGCGCTATGTATGGAGCACTACATTTCTTTAATGCCTGTAAAAAGGCAGATGTAAAACCAATAATTGGTGTTGAAATCTATATTGCAAAAAAATCAAAAAAAGACAAACAAGCCAGGATGGGATCAGATCAATTTCATTTAACGCTATTGGCCAAAAATTTTACTGGCTACCAAAACATTAATCGCCTTGTTTCAATTGCCAACTTTGAAGGATTTTCTTATAAACCACGTATAGATGAAGAATCTTTATTTGAATTCTCTGAGGGAATAATCTGCACTAGTGGATGTATGAGTAGTCTATTTAACAAGCTCTTACTTGAAGGAAAGACTGAAGAAGCTGAAGCAAAATTTAAACTATATAAAGAAAAATTTCCAAACAGATTTTACATTGAAATCCAGATTCACCCCACTATTGAAGAGCTAATAAAACTGACAAAAATGCAAGTAGAAATAGCAAGAAAACTTGATATTCCTCTTGTAGCAACCAATGACGTTCATTACGTGGAAGAAGAAGATGCTGTAGCTCAGGACGCCTTACTTTGTGTTCAAACTAGAAGATTAATTTCTGATGAAAAACGCATGACTATGATGGACTCACCAGATTTTTATTTAAAATCTAGTGAAGAAATGATCGAACTTTTTAAAGATTATCCCGACGCCATTGAAAATACTGTCAAAATTGCTGATGAGTGCGAACTCGAAATTCCCACAGGACAGTTAATTTTCCCAGATTTTCCAATTCCAAAAGGTGAAACCATGGCTTCTTTCTTGGAAAAAATGGCATATAAAGGAGCGGAAGAGAAATTTAAAAAAATCACGCCAGAAATTAAAGAGCGTCTGGATTATGAGTTGAAAATTATTAATGACAAGGGATATGCTGCATACTTTTTAATCACTCAAGATTTTGTTAACTGGTCTAAGGAAAATGGAATAACTGTTGGTCCCGGAAGAGGCTCCGCAGCAGGATCTTTAGTTTCCTACAGTATTGGAATTACTACTATAGATCCATTATTTCATGGACTCGCATTCGAACGTTTTCTCAATCCTCAGCGTCCAACTCCTCCCGACATAGATCTTGACTTTGCCGATACCAAACGCGATCTAGTTATCAAATATGTTTCTGATAAATACGGCAGCGATCACGTTGCTCATGTTATTACCTTTGGAAAAATGGAAGCCAGAGTTTCAATTAGAGATATCGGTAGAGTCTTAGGTATGCCATATGAAGATCCAGATAAAATTGCAAAATTGATTCCAAATGACCCTGGGAAAAAAACTTCACTTAAAAAGGCTATCGAAACAGTGCCCGAATTAACAGAGTACTACAAACAACCAAAGTTTAAGAGGCTAATTGACCTTGCAATGAAAGTTGAGGGAAGCATTAGACACTCATCTGTTCATGCTGCAGCAATTATCATTACAGATAAGCCACTTCCTGATTATGTTGCAATTCAAAAAGATTCAAAATCGGGCAAAACAATCACTCAATACGATATGTATGCTCTAGACTGCAACATCGATGATGACGCAATCGGTTTATTAAAATTTGATTTCTTGGGACTAAGAAACTTGACCACTATTAATAGCGCACTTCAATTAATTGAAGTAAACAAAAAAATTAAGCTAGACATGGATAAGATTCCTTTAGATGATAAAAAAACATATAAACTTTTGTCTTCTGGAGATACTTTTGGAGTTTTTCAACTTGAGTCAGCGGGGATGAGACGAGTTGCAAGAACTTTAAAACCCAATCGTTTTTCTGATATCACAGCTATGGTTGCTCTATATCGTCCAGGACCAATGGATCTAATTCCCACCTTTATAGAAGGTAAACATAATCCGAAGTCAATTAGATACCCTCATGACTCTCTAAAGCCTATTCTAGAAGAAACATACGGTGTTATGGTCTACCAAGAGCAGATTCTGCAAATGGCAAACTTAATGGCTGGTTATACCTTGGGTGAAGCCGACATTTTGCGTCGTGCTATTGGTAAAAAGAAGAAAAAACTTCTGGATGAAAATAAAAAAAGATTTATAGATCAGTCAGTTGTAAAAGGCTATAAAGAAGAAGTCGCTCAAAAAGTTTGGGGCTTTATTGAAGCTTTTGCAAACTATGGATTTAACAAGGCTCATGCAGCGAGTTATGCGATGATTGCATATCAAACTGCTTACCTTAAAGCCAACTATCCTGTGGAATACATGGCAGCATTGATGAGTGTCGAGTCTGCATCTCACTCTATGAATAGAGATGTAAAAATTGCAGTAGGAGTAGAATCACTCAAAAAAATGGGAATAAATATCTATCCTCCAGAGATAAATAAATCTACAGATGATTTTATAATTGAAAAAGATAAGACTTCGTTAGAGGGATTAGCAATAAGATTTGGTTTTAACGCCATTAAACACGTTGGATCTAAGGCAATTGAAAATATTCTTGAGACTAAAGAAAGAGTAGGTAAGTTTACTTCTTTGACTCAATTTATTCATGAAACAGATAGTAGAAAAGTTAATAAGACTACGTTGGAAACCTTAATAAAAGTTGGCGTCATGAATAAGTTTGGAAATAGAGCCAGCATGCTTGAAGGACTTGAAAAAATTCGGGTAACAGCATCTCAACTTCAGTCTGATGTAGATGGACAAGATTCTCTTTTTATGGACGTTGCTTCTTCAGACGATACTCTAGAAGATGTTTTTCCAGAACTTCCAGAATATCCACAACAAGAGCTTCTTTCATTCGAAAAAGAGCTTTTAGGACTGTATCTAACAGATCATCCATTAGCACATCAATTAAAGGCAGTCTCAAAAAATGCTACAAAAAAAATCGAAGATCTCGATGCCTCTATCCACAAAGAAAAAGTTTTTCAATTCGGCGGAATACTAACTAACGTTCGTAATATTACTACAAAAAAAACCGGTAAGCCTATGGTGTTTGCAAAACTAGAAGATGAAACTGGATCCATAGATATTGTAGTTTTTCCAAAAACTTTCGAGCAGTACTCCAATGTAATTCATGATGATTCCGTTCTCTTAATAAAGGCAAAAGTTGATGAAAGAGATGGCGAACTTCAGCTCTTGGCTGAAAAAATTAGTGTCCCGTCGGAAGAAGAAATGTTTCATGAAGGCTCGTCACTCCACAAAGAAATATTTGTTCCAAGAAAAACTACCAAGGAAACCTTGCAAAAATTGGGGGAGTTACTTAAAGCGCATAAAGGATCTCAAACTGTTATTGTACTAATACCAAATGGTTCTAAGCCCCAAAAAATGCTTCTTCCATATGGAGTTGGCTGGGATAGTGAACTAGAAAAAAAGATCTCAAATTTATTAAAATAAATTACACATTACAATACATAAAAAAACGGTATAATATGTTCCCATGAGCATTCATGGAAAAATCATTCCAAATAATAATACTAAGTACATCTTTGTTTCTGGCGGAGTATTATCTGGACTTGGAAAAGGCATTACTGCTGCCTCACTAGGATTACTACTAAAAAATCGCGGTTATAGCGTTACCAATATTAAGTGTGAAAATTATCTAAACATTGATTCTGGAAATATAAATCCCATTGAACATGGAGATGTTTTTCTTTGTGAAGATGGTTTAGAGGCTGACCTAGATTTAGGTTCATATGAACGTTTTTTAGGCGAAGAAGTCGGTCATAAAAATTTCATGACATTGGGTCAAATTTATTCAACTGTTATTGAAAAAACCAAAAATCTTGATTACAACGGCGCTACTGTTGACGCATGGCTTTACATTCCACAAGAAGCAATCAAAAGAATTAAGCAAGCTGGAGAAGGATACGATATTTGCTTGGTTGAGCTTGGAGGAACTGCTGGAGAGTACCAAAATGTGATCTACTACGAAGCTTATCGTATTATGAATCTGCAAACTCCGCAGGACACTATTCATATTCATGTCACATACTTTCCAAACCCATCTCATATTAATGAACTTAAATCTAAACCAACTCAGCTTTCTGTCAAAACTCTAAACTCTATGGGTATTCAACCTGACTTTATTGTTGGCAGAGGAGAATTGGCAATTGATGATAAGAGAAAAGAGAAAGTTGCCTTTTACAGTAACATGAGCAAGGAAGATGTTATCTCAAATCCTGATTGCGACAGCATCTATGAACTCCCTCCAATTTTGGCCGAACAAAAATTTGATGAAAAAGTACTAATCAAATTAGGACTTCCTGTGAATAAAGCTGACCTTTCAAAATGGAATGAGTTTGTTAAAAAATTCAAATCTAATAAAAAACACAGTGTAAAGATTGGCATTATTGCCAAATATTTATCCACTGGCGATTATGAACTCACTGATTCTTATGTTTCGTTGATTGAATCTTTGAAGTTTGCTAGTTCGTACACCGACTCAAACATGGAGATTATATTTATAAAAGCTACCGACTTAGAAAATAAAGATGCGCTATCCCTTGAAAATCTTAAATTAGTGGACGGAATAATAGTTCCAATTGGTTGGGGAGAGCGCGGAGTTGAAGGAAAGATTTCAGCAATAAAATATGCCAGAGAAAATAAGGTGCCTTATTTAGGACTTTGCTATGGAATGCAACTAGCCTCTATTGAGTACGCCAGAAATGTTGTTGGATTAAAAGATGCCAATACTACAGAGGTAAATCCGGACACTCCTTATCCAATAATCTACGAGATTCCTTTTGAAGATAAATATCAAACTATAAAAGGTGAAGGCGCTAGTATGAGACTAGGTGCTTATGACTGTATTTTAAAACCTGGAACACTTGCTCATGATATTTACAAAAAACACAATGCTTTTAAAGATGAAAAAATGAATTTAATATCAGAAAGACATCGTCATAGATTTGAGTTTAATAACGAATATAGGGAAATACTTGAAAAAGCCGGTTTTGTTATTTCTGGGACTTCTCCTGACAATTTCTTTGTTGAAATGATTGAGTTACCTCAAGACAAGCATCCTTTCTTTGTAGCAACTCAAGCTCATCCAGAATACAAATCTAGACCACTAAATCCTCATCCAATTTTTGTGGAATACTTGAAGGCTGCTATCAAACAGTCTGAAAAATAATCACTAACTATTTAAGATTGCAAAATTAGCTCAAATCGAGTAAAATAGTAAATCTTGTAATCAGGAATTTTATAATGGCACAATACTTAACACACAACGATCTTAAAATAGGAGTTGGCGACACCGTAAAGGTTCACCAAGAAATTTCCGAAGGAGGAAAAACTAGAATTCAATTTTTTGAAGGTATAGTCATAGCTATCAAGAATAGAGGCAATGGCAAGACTTTCACTGTCAGAAAAATTGGTACTGCTGGAATTGGTGTTGAAAAGATTTATCCTGTCAACATGCCTCAAATTAAAAAGATTGAGATTAAACGTAAGGGTGATGTAAGAAGAGCAAAGCTATACTACCTACGTGATAGAGTCGGAAAATCAGCAACAAGAATTAAAGAAAAAGATACTCACTCAAAAACAGCTAAGGCTGAATAATTTTTCCCTTGGAAACAGGGGAGAGCGTGAAGCAAAAAACCATTTGCTAAATTTGGGTTACAAAATTCTTGAAATTAACATTAGAATTAACAACAGCGAAATAGATCTTATCGCACTTGATACGAAATTTGATGAAATAGTTTTTATAGAAGTAAAAACTAGATCAACTAGCTTCTTTGGAAATCCCGCAGAAGCAGTTACAAGAAAAAAGCTAGAAAACATGAATCTTGTAGCTAATAACTATTTAAGGCGTAAGCGCTTTAATAAAGACTATAGATTTGATATCATAGCTATAGAATATTTGAGAGGAGACGCCAAACTGGCTAACCCACAAATAAAGCACTTTGAAAATATAAGTTGGAATATATAAGCGACCGCCTGTAGCGGGAGCACAGCCAAATATTTGGCCCCATCGTCTAGTGGTTAGGACACCAGGTTTTCATCCTGGCAACCAGGGTTCGATTCCCTGTGGGGTCACAGCATCAAAAAAGATCCATTTATGGGTCTTTTTTTGTGCTTTGATTCATAGTTGGAAGAGCAGACCCGCTGAGCGAAGCGAAGCTAGTTCTGACGGAGAGTGCGAAGCACCCTCCTAATGCATGCGAGCCATCCTACAGAAAATATTAGTTGGCGAGTCGTAGATTCCCTGTGGGGTCACATAATAAAAAACACGCTATATGCGTGTTTTTTTATTGTGTACTCATAGTTGATAGAAGATGAAATAAAAAAAATAGTCATAGAAATTGTGGGAGACACTATCCCATCACTTTCACTTGATATTCGTTAGTTCAAATCCCTTTGTCTAACAACAAATCCTAATGTGTTAAAATAACCTCAATGAACATAACTCCAGACATCATTGTCCCAGCTCTCGAAACCATTTCTCAAAGGATTATAATTTATTTGCCAAGGTTAGCAGCTTCGCTAATTGTTCTAACTCTTGGATTTAAATCTGAATCTTTTTTTTCCAATTGGATCAGAAAATTTTTTGAGTCTCATGACTACGATGAATCACTTAAGAAGTTTCTTTATAGTTTGTTTGGCATTACATTTAAAATTTTTATTGTGCTTACAGCTATTTCAATTGCAGGCATACAAACTACATCTATTGTTGCTGCTTTAGGAGCGGCTGGTTTTGCTGTTGGCCTAGCTCTTCAAGGAAGTATGAGCAACTTTGCTAGCGGAATACTTATCCTTGCGCTAAAACCATTTAAAGTTGGAGAATATATCGAAGTGTCAAATTTCTCTGGAACTGTCAATAAAATAGAGATATTTAACACTATCCTGCTTACCTTAGACAATAAAGCAATAATTGTTCCTAACTCAGAACTCACTAGTAAGGTCGTTATAAATTATTCAAGACAAAAAAACCGCCGAGTAGATCTTTCTATTGGAGTTGGATATGACTCAAATCTAGAGAAAACAAAAAGAGTACTAGAGGCATCGATTCTTAAACAAGGATCTATTGTACTCAACGATGAAAAATTTGCTCCGATTGTACGCGTCGATGAATTGGGGGAATCAGCAATCGTCATTTCTGTACTAGTTTGGTGCCTAGCCTCAGACTACAGATCACTCAAATCAAATCTTCTAGAAAACATTAAAACAGATTTAGATAAAGCTAAGATAAATATTCCGTATCCAACCGTCACCATTCATAAGAACTAATATTTTCATAAAGTTAAAATTGCATACACAGCGCAAGAAATGCTACACTGAATTCATGAAAATTAAAAAGCCAAAGCTCCTCATATTATCTATATTTTTATCTCAATTGGCTGGATTTATTGGCGCCTTTGCAACAACTCCTGCTATTCCAGGATGGTATGCTGAACTTGCCAAACCAAGTTTTAATCCTCCTGGATGGATATTTGGACCTGTCTGGACAACGTTATATACTCTTATGGGAATTTCTTTGTACTTGGTCTGGTCAAAAGGTTTTAAAACTAAAAATATCAAACCAGCTGTACAACTTTTCATGGTTCATTTAGTCTTTAATTCGCTTTGGTCAATATCTTTTTTTGGCTTAGAAAACCCAGCTCTTGCGCTATTAATCATAATAATTTTATGGACAATGATTGCTTATTTAATTAAGTTGTTTTGGAAAATTAATAAAAAAGCATCTTACCTTCTAATTCCATATATTATGTGGGTTAGTTTTGCCTCAGTACTTAATTATTCTATATGGGTATTAAACTAAACTATGAACAACAACCCAATAATCACAACACTTTTTTTAAGTTTCATAATTCAAATTATCTTTTTTACTTATGCTGCTTGGTTTAAGACTGATAAAGTGACAGACCTTTCTTATGGCCTAACATTTATAGTTCTTTCATTGTTTTCTCTGTTTAAAAATGGGACATTTTTTACATATCAACTATTAGTTATTATGATGGTTTTGATTTGGGGATTAAGAATTTCTGGATATCTTTTTATCAGAATTATGAAAACAAAAACTGACAAAAGATTTGATGGTATAAGAGAAAATTTTTGGAAATTTGCTCAGTTTTGGTTTTTTCAAGCAATTGCTGTTTGGATAATTAGTTTGCCAGCAACTTATCTCCATTCATTAAATGAAATCCTTTCATTTAATTTGCTAATGATTCTTGGGATCATTATTTGGAGTATTGGAATTACTATAGAAACAATTGCTGATCTACAAAAATTTAGGTTTAAAAATAACCCAAAAAATAAAAATAAATGGATTCAAACTGGAATTTGGAAATTCTCTAGACATCCTAATTACTTTGGCGAAATGCTTTGCTGGTGGGGAATATTTATTTTTGCTATTCCTTTTTTATCGGGAGCTTACTGGCTAACCATTGCTGGACCAATTTTTATTACCTACATATTGCTATTTATTAGCGGTATTCCAACTTTGGAAAAAAAATATAATGAAAGATATAAAGACAATATTGAATATCAAAAATATAAAAATAACACGAGTCTCATTGTTCCAATGATTAGTTTGTAAACCCAACAGTCTTCAACACATTCCTACAACCCGGAGTAACATCTTCATTTTTTAAAAACTCTGCCAAACTATCTATATCCACCCACTTCACTTCATCTACTTCGGTCCTATCATAACCAGTTGGTGTTTCCTCCATATCAGTACTATAAATAGCCGAGTATTCTTGTTCTAAACCCGTGTCATAGAATTCTTTAGTAACATACTTGAGTGGGGGAGTAATTCCTAATTCTTCTTTGATTTCTCTTTCGACAGCTTGTTCATATGTTTGACCATATGTGACATGACCACCTACTGACATAGCCCAAAATCCTGGAAAAGTATCTTTGCGCTTGCTGCGTTTTTGAAGAAGAATTTGTTTACTAGAATTAGTAACAACAACATAAACAGATCGATGAATTTTAGTTCTATCATTATGAGCCTGCTGTCTGGCTATAGAACCCAAAACTTTATCGTTCTTATCTACTAAATAAAAAAGCTCTGTTTGATCGTCGTAGGGCATGCCCCCATTATAAACTACAATGAAATAATAAATAAAATTTAAATAAGCTTTAATCTTCTCACTAACTCATCTCTGATTGCTAAAGCTTCTTTTTTTTCTTCGGCACAAACTATATATCCCACAGCCTGTTGGTGCAAAATATTTGCAGAGGTGAAAACGACGCCACTTTTCTTGTCATTTTTATTACCTTTTTTTAGAAGTAAATCATCTGTTAAGGCTAGAACCTGTGTAAAACTCATTGGAGCCACATTTGGTTTAAAAGGATGAGCGTTATGAGTAATTGCATAATAATCATCCATAAAATCTTTATCAATCAATTTTGTTAAAGCCTTAAAAGCATGAGTGGCTCCAGTGCGACGAGTATTTGATTCTGAAACAAAAACTTTTCCATTCTTGGCCGCAATCATATCAACATCATAAAAACCTCTATATCCTGATTTAGAATACTGCTCACCAATAAAATATCCAAAATCAATGATTCCAACCATAGTTCTTTCATTAACAACATCTCTACCAATTTCCATTCCCTGGAAAACGCCTCCATCAGTGACAATTATTCCACCAAAGTATAAAAGCTCAATTTCGCCGTTACCCTTGATAATGTATTCTGTGTTTGGAAAACCGCCACTAACTTTTGGATTAACATTTACCATATCTTCAACAATGATTGGAAAGTTTTTCCAATATAAGTCTTGCTTGAGAATTGCATATAGTTTCTGTTGGCAAGATTCAAAATCATTTGGCAGATCACCCTCTTTAAAAAGGAGGACTCCGGCTCCAGAATGACCTTTGTTAGTTTTTAGAACCACTCCATGATGCTTAATATACCTATGAGCTGCAATTTGTGAAGCTTCACTGATGCCCATACATACCAGGCCATCAGAAACTCAAAAATCTGGTTCTTCTGTCATAGTCATTTGAGCCAACTGTCTAATTCCTGATTTACTACCGTAAAAATCAACAGTCCATGCGGATGACTCCTCTGGTGCTTCTGGAGTTGAAACCATAACACCATCTGAAATAAGTTTTTTCTTAAGTTTATAAAATTGACGAGAGGAAGAATAGCTCTTTAAAACTACGTTTTTATATTGTTTTATCTCTGAGAGTAAGTATTGGTATGCTTTCTCGTCTTTAATCAGATCAATGCAAATTTCACCGCTATGCTTCTGTGGTGACAAAGTTATTAATCTATTAAATGAATATAGTTCTTGTGCATAATCAATAAATTCTTTTTCTAGGTTGTAAGGAGAGATAAAAATTAATTCGCGCTCATCTGAGACTCCATGTAAATGTTGGTCGGAAAGTCTTGCATTTTCTTGAACTTCCTGAGCCTTCATCTTATAGTCATTAAAAGACTGAACAAAATCCCAAACGTCCTCAGTCATGTTTGAAATAAAGACAGTTATTGTTTGCTTATTAAGCATGTTTTTTTTCATAATGAAATTGTACTTCCAGCTTGAATAAAAACAAGTACTCCTTGAGAAAATTATCCTTGCAAACCATAGCTTTGAATAAACCTACCACTCCCTCAAGAAAACCACTTGAATTCTGAATAAAAAAACAAAAGCCCCAATAAATCCTAAACAATAAACTCCGACTCCTTTACCCCCATGCATGCAATGTTTTCCATTGCCACACAGTCCTTCCATTTTCTTTTTTAACATATTATCCTTTCTGACAATTTGTATTATAACTATACTGCTATACAAACCAGAAAGTTAAGACAAGCTTAATATAACTTCCTCTTTTTTTGCATCTTCCAAAGTTAAAAATGCCTCTATTTCCGAAATTATTTTTATAAGTAGTTCATTTGGAGTCATTCTGATTTCCTGACCATTAAGCCTTCTTACAAACTCAGCATCTGTTGAAGCAGAAACTCCTGCTGTTTTTGCCGCCTCTGAAGAGTTTGCATAAGTAGCAAGAATACTTTGAACTACAATCCCGCCTAAGCCTCCCTTCATTTCAAAAAGAGTATACTCAATATTCTGAATAATTATTTCCAAACTAATTCCTGGAATATTTTCCATTAGAGTTCTCTCAAAAATTAGTTGAGCAAGAATTTCTGCTGAACTGGAAACTCTCTCTGCCATATTATCCTTTAATGATTGTGAGTGCATAGAGAATTGTATATCAAAATAGATCAAAAGTTAATTCAGAAACTGTTAGTTTAATAGCATTTCAAGTCTTCATTCATTTAAATATTTGATATGATTTGAACATATGAAAAAAATAGCCCTATTTGACTTAGATAAAACACTTTACAACGGATTCTCAATGGTTGAGTTTGTTTTTAAGTTTGTGATCCCAAATAATCTCACCACAGAAGAAAAAATAAATAAAGGTAAAAAACTTCTGGCTGATTTTACCAATCAAAAAATTTCATACAATGAAGCAACAGCTAAATCTGTTGAGCTAATCGGAGAAATATTGAAAGGAAAAACAGTCGAAGAAGTTAAAGAATGGCAAAAAAGTTTTTTCAAACCAGAAAAGCTCTTTCCATATGCATTGGGGTTTATTAAATATTTGAAAGAACAAAAAATAGAAGTGTATATTATTTCTGCTTCTGTAAAGCCAATTGTTGAACATGTGTCTGACTACCTTGGAGTGAAAAGTTTCTCATCAGAAGTAGAAGTGATTGATGGCTCTTATTCTGGAAGAGTAATAAATACATTGAATGAGGGTAAAAAAGCAGAGGTTGTTGAAAAAATAAAGATAAATAATCCAGACTCAACATTATTCGGATTTGGAGACTCTCCGGGAGATATTAATCTTCTTGAAAATGTAGATTATGGTTTCTTAGTTGAACCAACTAATAAAGAATTAATAAAAATGGCTCAAAAAAGAAACTGGATAGTTGTCACAAATGAAACAATCATCGAAGAGTTTAAAAAGATTGAAGCTCAACATTGATTCAAATTCCCTTGTGGTAAGATTAGTTTATTATGTCACTTACTCCTTCTACCATGCTTTCATTAGAAACTTCTGCACCTGATTTTTCTTTACCAGATTTAAATGGAACAATTGTTTCTTTAAATAACTTTAAAAATGCTAAAGCTTATTTAATTGCTTTTATCTGTGTTCACTGTCCATATGTTAAGCACTTAGAAGATGAGTTCGCAACACTAGCTTCTAGATACAAAGAGAAGGGCGTGGTCGTAATAGCTATTAATAGCAATGACCCAAATTATGATCCTGATGATAGTTCAAAAGGAATGAAGCAACAGGCTACTAAACATAATTTTAATTTTCCTTATTTAGTTGATGAGTCTCAAGAAGTAGCTAAGTCTTACCAAGCAGCTTGCACGCCAGATTTTTATGTCTTTGATCAGAATAAAAAACTAGTTTATCGTGGCCATTTTGATGATACCCGCCCCGGCCAAGGCCATCCCGACGGAAAACACTTAGTAGCCGCTTTAGATGTAGTTTTGGATAATAAGCCTGTATTAAAAAATCAAAAACCTAGTTCAGGTTGCAATATTAAATGGAAATCAGGCAACCAGCCAACATATCACAATTAAGCAAGACAGACGTCAAAAGGCCGCTTCGTTAAAAGCGGCCTTTTGCACTCGATAGAACACTAACTTGGTATAAAAACTTACCTCTACCCAACGCTGAGCATTTCGTCGAGGAGTGGATACTCCCCTCCAGGGCCTCGAAGAATCGCGGTATCCTGGACATCGAGAGAGTAGACCGTTGTCTCGGTCTCATGCATTTCCTCACAAACAGGACACCATTTCGCATCCGGTTCGGTCTCCGCCCGCGGGTACGCCGATCCCATTGTCTCAAGAGAGATCTCTTTCTCTTCGCCGTTGACTGTGTAGACAAAAGTAGCAAACAGGCTATGATGGATATCGGGCATGCCTGCTACGTCACAGTCTTCATAATCAACGTCGATTTTGTACTGCACATCGGCTGCTTGCAGAGCAACTTCGCCAATGATCGGCAGCACCATGTGACCTTCAAAAGAGAAGGTGTGAACGCGCGAGACAATGCGCGGCTCAAAATCAGCCATCTCCGTGTTGTCTACGGTCTTTCCGGTCCCCATATTATTGAGAACCACTGTTACGCCGTCAGACAGGGCGATCTCGATGACGCGAGAACCAGTCCAATCTTCCATTGTGGGCCGATTCACGTGCTCCTTCTGCTCGGAAGCCACATCGTCGCGGGGATCTTCAATCGATCCCATCAACATTCCCAACAAAGCTTCCAAACCTTCCAAACCTTCTAAACGTGCAAAATCTGATGCATTCATGCTCTATTGCCTCCAAGGGCTTGTGCCGTTTTAACGACACAACATAGGTTTCATGACTTGTGTTATCACAAGCCAACTGCCTTATCTTACTTCAATACATGGCATGTCAATGACAACATATGATTTGCGATCATTGATATGCCATGTATTTTGGCTTTTATTTTAAGTTAGTATTTTTAAAGTGCGTGACAAAAAGTTTTCGCTAAACAATAAGTATTTTATTGCTAGCAATCGTTTTTGTATTATATTCAATAAGTTAAACTTGTTGAACAGCTTATATATTATACTATATAGTTGATTGTGTCAATATGTATAGTGTTTAACACTCGAGCTTATCTCTTAGATAAGAGATTGATTATAAGTCTTAATTAATTCTTTGACAATTTCTATATGGGCTCACACTGTTCCTATTTTTTCTTCTTATCAAGCTTGTCTAAACCCAAGCCTTTAACTCCATAATAAACAACCAAAGCAATCACCATGAAGTCAATAATAACCCCTATGAAGCTGCCTATCATTATCTCAACAGCTCCCATTTTTATAACAGCAGTATCAAGTCCACCAACTGCGCCCAAGATAACGCCCAAAAAAGGATTAATAATATCTGAAACCAAAGAAGACACTACTTTAGAAACAGCTCCTCCTAAAATAAATCCAGTAGCGAGACCAACAACTCCTTGCTCTCGAATAAAATCCATAAAACCTTTCATAAAATCTCCTTTTTTATATTTATTTAAACAGCCCGTGAGTGATGTGATAATTAACTAATGATAACATTAAGATAATAAAAAAAATATGATACAATCAGTTATAGTTAATACTCATAAACTCATATGGCAAAAGAAACTAAAAACCCAGTCGAAGAACTAGTCAAACCAAGTGTTTTAGACAATCTTCGATCTCGATTTGATAGCGTTGTAAAACCAAGAGGAAGCAATGACAATGCCTACGATCAATGGGGAGATGACGACGACGACTAAAAGCACCCTAAGAGCAATAATTTTTACTTCTGACCTGAAGAAAATTGCCAGCTGGAAAGATAACAGCGATTTAAATTTTTTGTCTCTAGAGAATAATAAAAGCTTTCTAAAACTCACAAAATTTCCATACCCAAAGATTGCTCTTGAAAAGAACATAGATACTATTTCATGCTCTTATCATTTTTTAGAAAACAATAAATTTAATATTACTCTTACATCTCAAGGTTGCAAAGTCTCCACTCCAGCCTTAGCAGAATTACAAATATTTTACTTTCAAACAAAGCAGGCTTTGTACTTAGCAGACACTTTTTTTGATCTAATCGAACTAATTCCTCAATCAGAGAAACCAAAGCTAAGTTTGACGGGAATTTTGGAGTACTGTATTAAAAAACCATCTCTTAAAATACGAACGATTTTCCAAGGAGTTTACCTTCTTTCTGAGAACATGACTCTTACCTGGAACCAAAGAGGTCTCACTAAAAGAGTGAGTAAGCCAATTGAGAATCAACTTAAAAAATTTAAAATACCTGAGACTATTAATGAAGCAATGCAGAACATCTCTAACAAAATTAATTCTCAAATTGCCAAACTTCCCAGAGATATTATGAAAGTAAGCATGCTGTCAGGAGGCACAGATAGCGCCATCATTTCTCATATAGCTGCTAAATATGGATGTAACAATTTTGCATCTATGTTACTTTCTGATGAAGAATCTAAAAATCAACAAAAACAGCTTGCTCAAATTAAAGGTCATATTGAAGGAACTTTTCTCACTTCAGCAACAAATAATCAGCCATTAATAGTTTCGGATGAGTCATGGAAAACCGATCCATATATCAATGGCTATCTCTCAATAAACTTTCCACTCATTAAACAAAGTCAAAAAAATGGTTGCAAAATTCAACTTAACGGAATGGGAGGAGATGATTTCTTTTTTCTTTATCGAAATAAACATAGTAGCTCAAGAAAACTAGCAAACAGTTTATTAGAAATATCTGAATTCTTGTCAGAGTTTGGAAAAGAAAACATCTCATCACAACTGCTAATTAATGAATCAAAAAAAATCACCTCAATAATTCCTCCTGACATATCGTCTAGCTTACTTGCAGACAATATTCCCTGGAGACGGGCAGGAATTTGGCCAATCAACCCCTTTGTTTCAGAATCTTTAATTTCTTACTCACTTCACTTGCCAAAAGAGATGCTGTATGGCAAAGTGGCACTTCATGCATATCTAGAAAATATTATTGGAATGGATGTTCCAATAAAAAAAGATAGCTTTAGCCCATATTTTTCTAGAGGCTTTACGGAGATGGTTACAAAAAATGGTGTGGGTTTTTATAAGTCATCACTTCTTCTCAGCTCCAAGCTATTTGACAACTCAAAAGTTATTTCTCTTGTTAAAAGAGTAATCGATCAAGCAGATAAACTAAGTAGCTCCGAAGAAATGTTCTTATTTTTCTTTACCAGATTAGAGAACTACTTTCGCTACCTTTATTCATGAGTCTGGATGAAAAGCGCGAGCAAGATTAAATTAAATCTGATATAATGACAACACATCAAGAGTGGCAATTAATGATAATTGTCCGGCAACCGAGCCTTTCAAAGAAATGGATACGGTGCCAATTCACTTAAGAGGAATGATGTGGCCAATTTGTTTGGCAAAAAAAATATAAGTTAACCCCTCTTAAGTAAAACGAAGGGGTTTTTTAATGCAAAAAACAAGTATTTTCACTTCAGAATCAGTATGTGCCGGACATCCAGATAAAATTTGTGATCAAATTTCTGATGCAATTTTAGATGCTGTTCTAACGGTTGATCCAAAGGGCAGAGTAGCTATTGAAACTTTAGTCAGTCATAAACAAGTTGTGATCGCTGGAGAGGTAAGTCATAAAGGTAAAAAAGTTGATTACAAAAAAATTGCTCGAGCTGAAATTAAAAGACTTGGCTTTACCAACAAGCTTTGGCACTTTACCGATAAATCAGCAATTCTTGTTAATGTACACGAACAATCTCCTGAAATCGCCACCGGGGTGGATAACGAAGGTGCTGGTGATCAAGGCATGATGTTTGGTTATGCTTGTAACGAGACCGCCAACTTGATGCCACTTCCAATTGAACTGTCACACCAACTCGCAATGAGATTAGATGAAGTTCGTGAAAAAAAGATTATTCCTTATTTGAGACCAGATGGTAAAACCCAAGTCAGTATTAACTATGTTAATGACAAGCCTGTTTCAGTTAATAATGTTGTAATCGCTGTTCCTCATGATGAAGATGTTAAATTAACCAAAGTTAAATCCGACGTTATGGCTAAAGTGATTAAACCTGTTCTTAAAAAGTTCAACCTGACTGTCGATAAAAAAGACGTTGTGGTTAATGGAACAGGAGTTTGGCACATTGGCGGACCTTCTTCTGACACTGGAGTAACTGGTAGAAAGATTATTGTTGACACTTATGGTGGTTATGCCAGAGTTGGTGGTGGCGCATTTTCAGGAAAAGATGCTAGCAAGGTTGATCGTTCAGGTGCCTATGCCGCTCGCTTTATTGCCAAAAATATTGTTGCCAAAGGATTGGCAGACAAAGCTGAGGTCCGATTAGCTTACTGCATTGGTGTAAAAGAACCAACCATGAAAGAGGTGGAAACTTTTGGAACCGCCAAGGTTTCGGCAAAAAAAATAGATCAGTTTGTTGATAAATTAATAAACACTTCAGTTCGAGGAATCATCGAAAAACTAGATTTACAAAAACCTCAATTTAAAGAGACTGCTGCATATGGTCATTTTGGCAGAGAAGAATTCAGTTGGGAAAAGGTTGAATAATAGCTTATATATCAAATAAAAAAAATTCTGCTATAATAACAAGACTCGTTAAGAGCCCATATGAACTCGAAAAAATAAATGATTCCCCTTGTTATTGTTGCAATTAGCGTAGCCGTGCTTTTTTCTGGTTTTTTCTCAGCCAGCGAAATTGCTTATTTTGCTCTCACAGATATTAAACTCAAAACATTGGTCAGAAAAAAAGCTAGAAATTCTGGCTATGCGAAAAAATTGAAATCTAATCCTGAAAGACTTCTCACTACTATCTTGGTCTACAACGACCTGGTAAATATTGGAACCGCATCTATAGTAACCTATGCGATGACTGAAATTTTTGGATCAGCCGGTGTTGGAATAGCCACTGGAATCATGACATTAGTCATTTTAGTTTTTGGTGACATTATTCCAAAATCAATTGCAACTAGATACTCAGTGCAAATTGTATTAAGAACAGCAAAAATGATGTATTTTTTACAAATAGCCTTTTTTCCAATTATTTGGATTTTTGAACAAATTAGCAAGCTCCCTCGCTTGATATTGAAAAACAAACAGTTGAATTCCCAAATAACTGCTGAGGATGTTGTATCCATGGCATCGACAAGCTTTGATCAAGGAGAAATATATGATTACGAACGCGACATTATTACTAACGTTCTTGATTTAGATACTACTTCGATTAAAAGAATTATGACTCCAATAAGTCGCATGAGAATGGTTGACTCTAAAATGAATCTTGTAGAAATTGTCAATACAGTGAGAAAAGCTCACTTCTCAAGAATCCCTGTTTACAAAGATAACATAAATAATGTTGTCGGTTTTATCTTTTTGAGAGACATACTTTACCTTCCAAAGGACCAATGGAAAACCTTGACTGCTAAGGATATTATTAGAGAGCCTCTTAGAGCTAAAGATACTGACAAACTTCACAAAGTTTATCGACAATTATTAAAAAATCGCACTCATTTAGTGATTGTAAAAAATAGTCAAAAGAAGTTAGTTGGAATGGTTACTTTAGAAGATATTATCGAAGAGGTCTTGGGTGAAATTTACGATGAAACTGACCCCAGATAGAGGTTAAGCTGAAATTTCAGAACTCAAATCAAACTTTTCATCCTTATATTTAATAGACAGGAGCATACTTATTTGAGCAACGACTCCAATAATAATTAGTATTGCATAAAAACTAAGTGATTTTGAAGAAAAATCATTAATAAATAGTAATACTACGAAGCTAGAGACTCTGCCTATTCCAACGCCAAAGACTTCCCTAACCGCAAGATATCCAGTCTTGTTTTCTTCAAAATTAGGTAAGGTATGAAGCAAATTCTCGGTATAAACTCTACGAGGAACATCAATCATGTTTGCTGCGACATCTTGAACCGCCCCAAACAAAATAAAAATTCCAAATACTGGAAAAAAATAAAGTAATAAAAATAAAATAACGAAAATTAATCCTCCAATAAAAATCGACCTATCAAAATGCAGATAGCTGATCCAATGACCTAGTGACAAAGAGGTCAAAATAGATAATAAAGCAAATAAAGACAACCACCCACCCAATTGAAACTCAGTGCCAGTTTTCTGAAGTATCAAAAATGGTAAGACAACTCTAATCAGAGAACCATCCAAACTAAATCCGCCCAACATATTGGCTAAAAATATCTTTAACACTTTTGGTTTTGAAAAAACATTTGTCACAAGTTTTTTCCAGTCGACTTTTTTTAAATTATTATTACTAGAAACGTTGATATTTCCCATTATCATTGCAAGTATAAAAAATATAGCTCCTAGTAAAAATAGAGAAGGATAACCACTGAAGAAATGATCTGAAGAAATAATATAACCACCAACGACTGGAGCTATAAAACCAACAATTGTATCAATCGCTCTTTCTAAACCAGTATAACTATTTCTATTCTTAATATGAGTAGAATTAAATCGATTGAACTGATATGAAAACCAGTACATGCCGTTAAAAATTCCAATAACAAAAGCATATAAATAAAGAAAGTTTTGAACATTCTCTTGAAAAATAAAAAGAGAAAGATAAACTAAGCTAAAGCCAATCAGGCCAATTTTTCTTACCTTGTGAATTTGACCTTTACGAAAAGTTTCATTCAAAACAAAGAAGATAGTAGTGTGCAAAATAAGAAAAATAATGTTGAACCAAGCAACTACAGATATGTCATTGGTTAATCTCCAAACAAAAACACTCATGAAAACCTGAAATGAACTTCGAGCAAAAAGAAAAATGCCGTGAGAAAATAAAAGCTTTTTAATTTTATTGTTGAGTCGTGAAAACATAAAAATATTATACCTTTATGATTGGCGTTTCCCACTAACAAACTCTATAATGAATATATGAACAAAAATAACCAAAATCTATCACATCTCTTTTGGAGAGTTGCAATTAAGCAATATGATCCAAACAAGAAACTAACAGAAGAGCAAGTATTTCTTCTTACTGAAACTGCTAGATTAGCTCCAACATCCAGGGGAATGCAGCCAATAAAACTTTATGTTGTTAGCGATCAAAAAATCAAAGATGAATTGAGCAAAGTTGGATATAACCAACCTCAGTTCACTACCTCTTCGCATATCTTTGTGTTTGCGGCTAAACAAACCTTAACTAAAACTGATGTTAACGAATATATAAGTAGAGTCTCTTCGCAAAGAAACACTTCCTTATCAGATCTTGAAAGATACAAAGAATCGCTGCTAAAAAATATTCAGGGAAAATCTGATAAGGAGCTTCATAGTTGGTCAACTAAACAAGCATACTTAGTTTTAGGAATGGTCTTGGATGTAGCTGCAAAAAATAATATTGACACTAGTCCGATGGAGGGCTTTGATGCCGAAGGTTTTGATAAAGTTTTAGATATAAAAAAAGATGGGTTTCATTCGGTTGTAGTAATGGCCGCTGGATTTAGATCAGAAGAAGTCAAATATAGTAAACTTCCTAAAGTCAGAAAAGCTAAAGAAGAATTTGTGAAAGAAATATAAGTATTAAAAACCTTATTTCACCTCAATAACCAACCATTCAGTCATCCCTCCAGGGGTCTCAACGCTCACTTTATCTCCAACTTTTTTGCGCATCACTGCTCTGCCCATTGGACTGGAGTAAGCTAGTTTATTTTTTGAAGGGTCCGACTCATGTTCACTAACAATCATAAAAGTTTTCTGCTTTTTGACGACAGTTTGCTTTCCATCATCGTCACATTTTCCACCATCATCACACTTTTCAACAGTAACCTCAGTTCCAAAATCAATCAAGCCTTTTGGTCCAGTATTTTTGGGCGCAGGAAAACCTTTGGCAAGCAAATCTTTAAACCTTCTTAGTTGTCTGCCAATATTTCCCAACTCGAATTTTGCGTATTTATACGCACCATTTTCAGATAAATCTCCCATACCACGCGCCACAACAAGCCGACCCATTACTTCTTCGCGAAGCTTTTCAAGTTCTGATACCTTAAGCTGCATTTCTTTATACTTTTCAGATGTAAATGGAATTGTTTTAAGTATTTTTCTCATCGAGATATTGTAACAGAAACAAAAAGTCTATATTATATAAAGTATATGGAAACTAAAACTGTTGCTACAAACCTAACAGCTGCATTTACTATAACTAATTTATTCTATTTGACAATTTTTGCTTTACCAATGATCACTCACGGACCACAACTTGTGGTCGGTACTGCAGTTAACGTAATGCTTTTTCTTGGTGCTAAAAAATTAACTACCAAAGAACTCTTACCTTTGGCAATTCTACCTAGCCTTGGAGCTTTAACTAACGGTGTTCTATTCGGTTCTTTTACTATGATTTTGGTTTATTTTGCTCCAGCCATCTGGATCAGCAATTACTTATTGATGACTATTTTTAAAATGAAAACAAATCTCCCTACTATTATTAACGTAATAATTGCTAGCCTTGCAAAAGCAGCCTTGTTGTTTTCAGTTGCTTTGGTTTTATTTAAATTGAACATTATTCCAAGTATTTTTCTTACTGCCATGGGTGTCGTTCAGGCAGGAACCGCAGTTGCTGGCGGACTAATAGCTCTAGCGATCACTAAACTTGGAATATTAGATAATAATAAAACATCAAATAATGAATGAACCAGAGACTCTAATAGATTTACTTGAGAGAAAACAGCCTGTGGTAGCTATGGTGGCTCCTTCATTTCCTATTGTTTATCAATATCCAAGCATTGCTGGAAAATTAAAAAGACTGGGTTTTTCTTATGTAGTCGAAGTTTCTGCCGGAGCAACAGACACAAATGCTGCCGCTGTTAAAATACTAACTGAAGACCCCAAGGCTCGTATCATTACCAGTCCATGTGCTAGCTTTGTAAGAATGATTCGAACCAAACATCCTCATCTCATAAAATACTTAGGCTTTGCAGCTGATTCACCAATGGTGGCTACCGCTAGAATAGTCAGAGAAAAATATCCGGGGTGCCGTCCAATTTTCATCGGTCCTTGCAATGCCAAAAAACTTGAAGCTAGCGAAGATTATCCAGAATTAGAAATAATATCTGTTAGTTACAAGCAAATGGAAGCTGTTTTTGAACACTTTAAAATTCAAGATGATCCAACTGATGAGCAAGCAAAATTTGATATTGAAGAAGCAAACACTCGTCTCTATCCAATATCAGGGGGCTTAGCTCAAAGTAGCCTAGTTAAAGACTTACTAGCTGATGATGAAATCGAAGTTGTCTCTGGTTGGAAAAACTGCGAAGGTGCTTTGCAAAGATTTCAAGAAAATGACAGAATTCGGCTACTGGATATTCTTTTTTGCGAAGGTGGCTGTATTAATGGACCAGGAATTGATAGTCCTCTAAATATCGACCAACGTCGTGAAAAAATAGTTGAGTTTTGGAAAAAGGGCACCGACCCAGAAAAAAACAACTTCATACAGTCTCTTAAAAAAATATTTACCGGGAAAAAATAATAGCGTCCTTGCTATTTGAGTTCAAAACCATACAATGATTCAATGGGGAAAAAAATTGAATTTGATTCACAGTTTAAACAAGTACTCGATAAATTAGAAACGTCTAGTAAACATATTTTCTTGACAGGAAATGCTGGAACAGGGAAATCAACACTTCTTGAGTATTGGCGTGACAAAACTAAAAAGAACATAGCTGTGCTAGCTCCGACTGGTGTTGCAGCTCTTAATGTTAAAGGTCAAACTATTCACTCATTTTTTGGTTTTAGACCAGATATTACTGTTCAAAAAGTTCAAAGATTATATAGAAACAGAGGTAAAAAGGGTTTATTCAAAAAACTAGATACGATCGTAATTGACGAAATCTCAATGGTGAGAGCAGATCTTCTTGACTGTATCGATGCTTTTTTAAAAATTCACGGAAAAAATCACAACCTTCCATTTGGTGGTATTAAAATGATTTTTATTGGTGATCTGCACCAACTTCCTCCAGTTGTCCAATCATCAGAAAAAGAAATATTTTCTAACTACTACAAAACTCCATACTTCTTTTCGGCCGGGGTTTTTGAGGATTTAGATTTTGAATTTATTGAACTAAAAAAAATCTATAGACAAACTGATAAAGAATTTATAGAAATCTTGGATTCTATTAGAAATAATAATATTAATAATGAGCAACTAATGCTTCTTAATTCCAGAGTTGACGAACAATTTGAAACTCCAGCTAATAAGTTCTTCATAACCCTAACTACAACTAATAAAAAAACTCAAATAATTAATGAGCATCATCTTGGAAAAATTTTTAATGAAAGATTTGTTTATGAAGGGAAGGGAACGGGCAAATTTGACATTAAGGCACTCCCAACAAATGGACAGCTAGAACTAAAAGTTAACTCACAGATTATGATGGTGGCTAACGATAAAGAAGGCAGATGGGTTAATGGCTCCTTAGGAAAAATAAATAAAATCGAGACAGATAAGACCGGTGGTCCAGACATTATTATCGTAGAACTTGCCGATGGGCAGGAGGTCGAAGTTGTTCCTCACACTTGGGAAATGTTCAGAGTTGAGTACAATCCAGCAACTGATAAACTACAAACGGAAAGTATTGGATCATATAAGCAATATCCACTTACTCTTGCGTGGGCAATTACAATTCACAAAAGTCAGGGGAAAACTTTTGATAACGTAATTATTGATTTTGGTTGGGGAACATTTGCTCATGGACAAGCTTATGTCGCTCTTTCAAGATGCACAAATTTAAACGGAATAATTCTTACTAAGCCATTTGAGAAAAGAAATATTATTACTGACATTCAAGTTAAAAAATTCTTGTCAACTTTTAAATATCTTGCAGAGACTGAATCAAACTCAAGTGTTGACGAAGAAACAAAATATGAAGCCTTAATTGAAATTATTAATAGCGCAATAAATAAGGGCACTCTTCTTAAATTTATAGATGGAAATAATGCTCAGAGAACTGTTTCTCCAGAAATCATTTTAGTAAAAGATGAGAAGCTCAGCAAACAACTGAAGGCCCACTGCTTCACTTCAAACCAGGTGGAAATATTTGATCTTTCTGAAATAAATAATCTAAAAGAGCTAGCGGGTATCTCATAATTTCTATATAAACTAATCAGACCTTGTCATATTCATCTCTAAAGTTTATAAATAATAATATGACAAAAACAAAATCTCCCAAATACCTAGACGAAGCATTCGAAGAAGTTTGCGCTGAGTTACTTTCAACCTTCATAAAAAAACACAAAGACTATGGAAAGGGCAATATTCTTTCGATTAAAGAATTGGGGATGTCCTTTAGAATAAGTGAAAAGGGAGAGAGATTAAAGAATCTTCTCTTAAGTAATGACAAGCCAGAAAATGAATCTTTAGATGATACTTGGACCGACATTGGTGTCTACGCAGTTATTGGAATACTATATCGCAGAGGTTGGTTCGAAAAATTAGAAATCAGCCCAAAAAACAAATAAGCTTAAATTAACTTAATACATAAATTTAATATGTTTAAACGAGCACTAGCGAGTTGTCGCTTTAGCTGACAATATAGAGCGTCAGCTCGTGTTACATATTAAATTTATGTATTAAGCTTCCCTCATCGCCATCTTCAAAGCTCCAAACACTGGATCACTTTCTGGAGAAACCAGGTTGATATTATTATACTTTTCCTTTAAAACACCAGAGACTTTTTCCTGCATAAGAGGAATTTTTATAACTGCTCCAGAGAAGACACAATCGAAAGGGGTGGAGTTTAACTCCAATTTATCAATGACAGTTGAAACCATAATTACTATCTCATCAGCTGTTTTATTAAAAATGTCATTTGCTGCTGTATCTCCTTCTGCGTGAGCTTTTGAACAAAGATAAGCTAAATCAGCAATCTCGGCTTTACTCAAAAGGGGATTATAAACTTCGTTTTTCAGTTCTGAGATAGAAGAGATCTTGAAATATTCAGTAACTAATTTTTCTAGAATGCTTTTTTGAGACCTGCCGTCATAGCTTTTAACAGCTTCCCTGAGAACTCTTCTTCCAATTGAGTATCCAGAGCCTTGGTCTGTTAATAAAAAATCCATTCCCGAAGTCTTAGCAGTTTTTCCATCAGCATTCTTGCCAAAACAATTTGAGCCTGTTCCGGAAATTAGAATAACAGAGTTCGGATTATCAGAACCATTCTCTAAAGCAATCATGCTGTCATTAACAAGTATAAATTTACCAATATTATATTGACTCAATGCTTCAGTGAAAATTTTATAAGCTTCATCATGTTCCGTACTCGAATCAAGACCTGCCAATCCCATTACCAAAACTGAAAACTCATTTTCTTCTCCACCCGACAGATTTTCTACTGCTTGCCTAATTGCTTCAATTAAATTAAAGCTTGCAGCGCCAACTGAAGTTGCAGTGATATTGGTTGGACCAGAAGATCCTTGACCAACCACGGTTCCATTTTCATCTGCACAAACCACTTGAGTTTTTGTTCCACCACCATCAACTGCTAAAAAATATCTGTTCATATAACATCAAAAATATCAGCTAATAAAGAAAGTTACAATTGGTGAAAGGGAGAAGAGACATCTTGGCTACCCGTTTCCAAATCAGTTTTCTTTTTTAAATAAAGCAGAATTGTTTCAATATAAACCGCATGGCTCCAAACAAGAGGAGTGGCAGAAAGTGAAGATGCATCGTATGGATCTAATTGCTCCGCAAATATTCCAGAAACATATTGATGGGAAAGAACCCATGAAATAGTATCTTCTACTTCTTTTAAATCTTCTGCTGTAAAGTTATTTTTATAAAGAGTTCTTTGTGCTTCCCAAAGTGTAGTTATAAACCAAGGGTTTGACTTATCTTTAGACTTAAAGTAATTATCAGCTTCATATCTAATTATTCCTCCAACTTCAGTTGGATTTTTTAACTTTTTTAGCATCTGTTCATGGGAACTGATAAACAAAGGATCATCTTGATCCAACATACCAAAATACCATAGACCAAAAATTGAGCTTGAGTCAATTATCTCGTTGTGAATAATTTTTCCATCAACAACATTGGCTATTCTTACAAATGATTGAAGCTTGTCACTATAGAGGTGTTTTATTGCAGCATCTTTAATCTCATTTGCAGCCTTTTTATATTCACGCATATGATTTCTTTTATCCAAAAGTTCCGAGAATTTTGCTGCCGCCATTAACCCGCCATAAACAGAAGCGCAGGTATAGGTTGAAACTCCAATCTTCTCTTCCCATAAGTCATATGATGGCAAAGGCAAACCAGTATCTTTATCTCTAAAATTCATCAAAAAGAGGGCTATTCTTTCTACCAAGGGTTTATACAGAGATTCGATAAACTCCAGATCTTTGGTAGATTCGTAATGATTCCAAAGCGCAAATATAACACTAGCGCTCTCGTCTTCCTGAATCGGAAGTTGTAAAATTTTATCTTTTAGCCATTCTTTTTGAGAAGTTGCAGAATGCCAAGTTGAGCCAAGAGCTTGATCAGGTCTATAGCGGTGATGAAGATAGCCATCCTCATGCAGAACGTCATTACAAAATAAAAAGAATTTTTTTGTAATTTCACTAAAACCAGCTTTATCTAGGGCAGAAACAATAAAGGCAGCATCTCTTGGCCACATATAACTATAGTCATCTTTGCCATACTCAATCATTTTGCTATCAGCTGAAGCAATCACACCTCCATTGTTATCGAAGTGAGACCTTAAGATAAATAAAGAAGTATCAAACATTTTCTTTTGATCTTTTGTAAGACGCGAGACATCAAAGTCTCTTGTTGCCAACCACGCATTCCAATAACTCTCTGTGGAATGGAACATTCCTTCAGGAGTTTTCTTCATTACCATTTCATTTAGCTTATATGCTTCCTCAAGTGATTTAGCAGCACATATCCAGTAGTGAATTCTAGTTTTCTTCTTATCTTCACATGATGCACAAAATCTGATTGTTGAGTCCACCGATCCGTGCTCAACAGCATTCTTGGTTAAGAATCCGTCTTCAGCATCCTTATATGAACCTTCTTTGCCATCAAATTGATAGGCTCCAACAGTGTAGTCATCTATTGAGGTGCCATTCTCAGTTCTTCCATTTACAATAAAGACTCTTCTGCCTTTGTAGTGAACAATTGCATTGTGAGTTGGATCATAAAACGCTGTGTTTCTTTTTTTGGTCTCACTAATGTGAAAAACTTGGTGAAAAAACACCTTAATATCAATATGTTTGTCAGAGTGATTGTAAACATCGAGCTGTCTTAAAAAAACATTCGACTCGTTATAAACTATATCTTCCATGACCAGCGAAATATTTAATTTTTTACTCTTACAAACTAAATATCCAACCATTGTGCCGGGCTTATATCCAATTGAAATATCCCAGCTACCATCGTCAATCCAAGAAAAATTACCATCAATCATTACCCCAATTCTATGTCTATTGCCAGCGACATGATTTTCTAAACCTACATAAGGAAAATAAAAATCACGAACATAGCCAAACCTGTCTAGGCAGACAAGCATTGAACCATTTCCCAGAGTTAGAGCTCTTGCCATTAGATCATCCTTTCTCGTAAATCTGCTAGAACAATTGAGTACCTTGAATAAGCTTCGAACGGAGATTTATATGGACTAAAATAAGCATGAACATCTCCGTCCTCAAACCATTTAGTGCACATATAATAGAAGTGGTCGCTTGTTTGCAAACGACGCCAGTCCCTTATTAAATCTTGATTTTTTGACTTCAAAACATCTTCTTCTAAGTCATAAATCAAACGCAAGGTATCGTACTGAAGATCGTTATCTCTCCAGGCTGTTAAGTCTCTGTCTACGTCAGCCCATGAAATTGGTTCTGGAACATCGTACATAGGCAAAGATTCTCTCTCTGCAGATGTCTCGTCATACTGCTCAAATACTTCTGTTGGAGTTACAAACTCAGCTGAATTATTGTTCAACGATTGTTTAACAAACTCAGAAAAGAAACCAAAAATTCCCGTATCTTTCCATTGATGCTCTCCAAAAGTTTCAAAGTCCATAAATAAGTTAACATATTCATCTTTTCCGTACGATTTAAACCAATCTAAGTATTTATCAACAAATAAAGGATACATTACCCAGTTTTTGTCTGAAAATCTGAAAGCAATGTCATCTGATAGCTGAGCGTGTTTTAATAGTAGTGGCAGCTTTTTCTTTGTCTTACCTGAAAATATTTGCGTCCTAGGTCTATTATCCAGATATCTGTCGACTGCCTCAGTCAATGTGCCAATATAACCATAATCCTCTACTAATTGAGCAATGTCATTGGAGTATATTAACTCCGTATTTCTAAAAACCTTTGGGGACACGCCAAAGGTTTTTTTAACAAGCTCTTCATGAGCTTTTAACTGAGCTTCAAATTCAGATTTTGAATAAAGGGCTGCGAGTGAGTGATGATAGGTTTCTGCTAAAATTTCTACTTGTCCAGATTTTACAAGACTTTTTAATAGATCAATGACGATGGGTGAGTAGCTTAATGCTTGCTCTAAAAATATTCCCGATGCTGAAAAAGCAAACTTAAAGTCTGGATACTCGTAAATTAATTTTTTTAGCAAGTTGAGCATGGGAATATAAGATTTGTTCGTAACCTTTTGAAAAACAACTCTGTTAATTTCCTCACCTCGATCTTCAAAATAATCTAGTTTGTTGCCGATATCAAAAACGCTAATATCCTCTAAACGATATGGTTGGTGAAGCTCAAAATATAGGCAGACTTTTGGCATATTTAAATTAAAAACACAGCTACCATTTTCCTGAGAAAACTTTTCTATAAATATCTCTAACTTTTTGAGCTGCGCCTTCCCATGTTTGAGAATCAATATTTTTTAATTGCTCGCCCACAACTTCCTGTGAATATTGTTTGTCATTAACTAACTTTGAAATAATTTGTGACATTTTTTTAATATCCCAAAAATCGGCTACCTGAGCACCTGTAAGAACCTCACCGACTCCAGAATTACTTGAAACGATTACTGGGGTGTGTCTTTGAGCTGCCTCCATAGCAACTAGTCCAAAAGGCTCAGATACTGACGGCATAACAAAAACGTCAGCACGATTCAGCAGTTTTCTTCTTTGATTGCTTCTGACAAAACCACTGAAAACCACTGATGCTGAAAGCTTAGTATTGGCTGTCTTGAATAAAAGCTCGTGGTACATATCTCCATCACCAGCTACAACAAAAAGTGCTTCGGGAATATTTTTAAGAACCTCACTGGCTAAATCTAGAAAATAAGTTGCACCTTTTTGCAAAGTTAATCTACCCATGAAAACAATCACTGGTCTCTTTTGCGCAAAATGATGACTTCCGGGATCCGGAGCGGTGCTTAGCTTTGAAATTCCATTATGAACAACGCTGACCTTTTCTGAATCAACACCAAATTTATTAACCAACAATCTCTTTGTATAGTAGCTAACCGTAATCACATGGCTGGCTGAGTTCATTCCAGCATACTCAACTCCCGCTATATATTGGTTGCCCGTATTAAGACCTGCTCTATCAAACTCTGTTGAATGGACATGAGCGACAAATGGTTTTCCTGTTTCTCTATTAAGCTCTTGGGCTGCAGGAAATGACATCCAATCATGGGCATGAATAACATCAAACTCATTACTGAGTTTTCTCCCAGCTTCACCTACAACTTTTGCATATTCATTAACTTTCTTTTCTAGCTGAGATTCTGGTAGTTTTCTTAATTTAGAAATATCAAAAGAATAACCAGAGTTTGTAATATCTCCAACCATTCTAGGATCTATAAATTCTTGAGAATAAGCAAGAAATGGAGGATTAGAGATTCCATTAGCATCTAGATTTTTTTTCCAGTTTGGATGAGCACATCCAATAATATCCATATGAGAAACAGGAGATTCCACCTCATATGGAAGTGAGAATTTAATTTTAGTGTTTTGGTTCGACAACTCTTCTGTTAAACCCTGACAAGCAACACCAAGACCTCCGCTATTATGAGGAGGGTACTCCCAACCAACCATGAATACGTTATTACTTTTACTCATATTTCTTCTATTTCTTCAATAACACAATAGCAAAACACTACTAAAGTGCCTGTCCTAAGTTTAGTCTTTTTCGGGTAGTGATTTCAAGAGGAGTTTTAGAAAAATGCTCAAGATTTCTCATCCTTGAGTATCAGCACATAAATAGGATAAACTAATACCTAGCCCAAATAGATGGGAAACATTTTAGTGAAATAAAAATATGCTTGCCCAAGAAATTTCAAAACACGCAATTAATATAAGAGAAAATCTTATAAAAATGTTACTTGAAGCAGGAAGTGGTCATCCAGCTGGAGCACTTGGAATGGCCGACGTGCTCGCTGTCCTTTATTTTGAAGTACTTAAACACGATCCCTCCAACCCAACCTGGGATGAACGCGATAGAGTAGTTCTTTCAAATGGCCACATTTGTCCTGGTTTCTATGCAGCACTCGCAGAAGCGGGTTATTTTCCGAAATCAGAATTGCCAACTCTAAGAAAGATAAATTCACAACTCCAAGGTCATCCTCATTACAATTTGAAAATTGGCGTTGAAAATACTTCTGGACCACTTGGACAAGGTCTTTCTCAGGCCATCGGTATGGCTACAACTTTTAAGCTTGATCAAAAACCAAACAGGGTTTACTGCCTAATGAGTGATGGAGAACAACAAGAAGGCCAAAACTGGGAAGCTTTTATGTATGCTGGAGACAGAAGACTTAATAACTTGACAGTATTAATTGACAGAAACAACATTCAAATTAGTGGCTTCACCGAAGATATTATGCCACTCCAGCCATTTAAACATAAACTTGAAGCATTTCGCTGGAACGTGCTTGATATTGACGGTCACAATATTGACTCAATTATAGATGCCTGTCATCAAGCACAATCAACTCAAGAACAACCTACAGCAATTATTTGCAATACCATCCCAGGAAAAGATGTAGATTTTATGGAAAATTTACCAGAATGGCATGGAAAACCACCAAACAAAAAACAGGCTGCGGAAGCAATTGATGAACTTGAAGAATTGGAAGAAAAAAATGAAACTAACTGATTACATAAATAATCCCACATATGGATCTACCCGAGATGGCTTTGGAGAAGGTTTGAAAGAAGCTGGTGCAGCTAACAACCAAATTGTGGCTTTATGTGCTGACTTATCTGAATCAACTAGAGTCAACTGGTTCAAACAAGCATTTCCCGAAAGATATCTTGAAATGGGAGTAGCCGAAGAAAATATGATTGGTGTTGCATCGGGATTGGCCTTGGCAGGAAAAATTCCTTTTGCTTCTAGTTATGCCACATTTATTGTTAATAATGCACTTGGTCCCATTAGGTCTTCCGTCTGCTATACAAATGCAAATGTCAAAATAATCGGAGGACACTCTGGATTTTCAGCCAGTGCTGACGGAGCAACCCATCAAGCTCTTGAAGATATTGCCACTATGAGAGTCCTCCCAAATATGACGGTAGTAGTACCATGTGACCAAGAAGAATCAAGAAAAGCCTGCCTGGCAATTTCCCAAAAAAAGGGACCGTGTTATTTGCGGGTTGGAAAACATAAATCCCTAAATCTAACAACAAAAGAAACCCCTTTTGAGATAGGCAAAGCAGTAACTTTAAAAAAAGGAAATGACATATCATTAATTGCCTGTGGATCAATGGTTGCAGAATGCCTAAAAGCCGCAAATGAACTTGAAAAACACTACTCTATTGAAGTAATTAATATGCATACCATAAAACCTCTCGATCATGAGGCTATCCTGAAATCAGCAAAAAAAACTGGAGGTATTTTAACGGTGGAAGAACACCAGAAGACTGGAGGTTTGGGAAGCGCTGTGGCTGAATTCTTTTCTCAATCTAGCCTGACTCAACAAAAAATTCCTCTAAAAATCCTTGGCATTAATGACTCTTTTGGAGAGTCTGGAACAGTAGAGGAACTCTACGATAAGTATAAAATTAATACTGCGCATATTAAAAAAGAAATCAACTTATTAATGGCAAGAAAGAATCTATGAAAAATAAAAATTTAAAAGTCTCTATTATTGGCTGCGGCAAAGTTGGTATGACTACTGCTTACTCAATTCTTCACGATGGAATGGTTAATGAACTGCTCTTGGTGGGAAGAGACAAAAGTAAAATTATTGGCGAACAACTAGATCTTGAACATGGACTTAGCTTTTTACACCATGCTAAAGTTGACTCAACAGATGATTTCGCAGATATCAAAAATAGTGATTTGGTAATTATTACAGCTGGGGCATCTCAAAAACCAGGAGACACTAGATTGGATCTTGCTGATAGAAATGTAAAAATCATTGAAGATATCATTCCAAAAATAGTTGAACACTCACCAGAAAGTGTAATTCTAATTATCTCAAATCCAGTAGATTTGCTGACATATAAAGCCTACAAAATTGCAGGATTACCAAAAGGAAGAATCTTCGGTTCGGGAACAACTCTTGATACAGCCAGGTTCAGATTTCACTTATCCGAATTTTTAAAAGTTAATCCAAGAAGTATACATGCCTATATCTTGGGCGAGCATGGAGATCACTCATTTCCAGTTATCTCAAGTGCTTCTGTTGGAGGACAACCCTTAACAACAATGCCTGATTTTTCTGAAGAAAGAGCTCAAAAAGCTTATGATAAAGCTAGAGATGCGGCATACAGAATAATTGCTTCAAAAGGAGCAACTTTTTACGCAATTGGAGCTGTGACCGCGCATATAGCAAGAGTTATTTTGACTGATGCTAAATCAATTTTGCCTGTCTCGATTCCTTTACATGAATATAAAGAAATAAGTGGTATAGCTTTAAGTGTTCCTTGTATTGTTGGAAGAGAAGGGGTTGAAAAAATTCTAGACGTTAAAATGTCATGGGATGAAAAGAAAAAACTTCAAGATGCAGCTGAAGTGTTAAAAAGGCTCCTTTAAAGCATTATCTAAGCTTCTAAACCTGACAATTGGGACAAAAAAAGGTTCCTCGACCACCGACCTTTATTTTTTCAACAAAACCTATACAGTTTTTACATTCCTTGCCCTCGCGACCATAGACTAGAACTTTTTCCTGATATTTTCCAGAAAATCCATCTACATCTCTATAATCACTAATAGTAGCACCTCCTAATTTTATCCCTAAATCAATAACTTCCTTAAGTGCTCCCAGAAGTTTGGCTGCCTCAGTAGCGGAAAGAGAGTTGGCAAGACGAGTGGGATGAATTTTTGCCAAATTTAGACCATCACAAGCATAGATATTTCCCACCCCAGAGATAACTTTGTTATCCATAACTACTTGTTTTATTTTTCTACTAGTTCTTTGTAGTTTATTTGTAAAATATTTAATTGAGGCTTCTGGCGTATTAATGTCGGGACCATACTTTTGATACTCTACGTCAACCTGATCATTGGTCATAACTTTAAGCCAACCAAAAACCCTCATGTCATTAAAATACAGATTAGATTTTTTTTGTTGATTAGCTAACTTCCCATCACTCAGACCTGTCTTTAAATTTTCCTCTAATAAATCGATCTCAACTCTTGTGTGTTTCGAAGGTAGCTCTCCTATCCAATCTGAACTAGGATGACCGCCACCAGTTTTGCCCCCATCACCTACAAAGATAAATTGACCCGTCATTTTAAGATGGGCCAAGATATTTAAATTATTTGGAAAATGAAATCTAATTAATTTTGCACGTCTGGATACCTTAAGAATAGGCTGACCAATGATCTTGCTAACTTCCCCCTGGAAACTTTTTTCGCGATTTACTCGAATGTCAGTAACAACCTTGTTTTTGAGAACAGAGTGGAGCTTATTAACTATTGTTTCTACTTCTGGTAATTCTGGCATAAAAATATATGTTGTGAGTCCGCTGGGATTCGAACCCAGGACGCACAGCTTAAAAGGCTGTCGCTCTAACCAACTGAGCTACGGACCCTCACAAATATATTTTAACAAAGTTAGACGATAATATCCAACTCGACAGACGAGTATTATATCAAATAAAGCACAATAATTAATATGTAAACTTTCAGATTCACAACAAATCAAACGTACTACTTGTCAAAACTCGAGTTTTTTTAGATACTATAACTTGAAAGAACTATGCTAAATACAGAAAAACTTCTATATATTCTTCCCGATCTATCTTATTTAGCCGAGTTGTTGCCCGGTAAAAAAGAACATGTATATACGATTCAATCATTTAAACAGATTAATGGAAAATTCTTAGATGATAATGAATTTATTTCTAATAATATTCAAAAACTGTTTACAAAAGTAGACAAAGAAGAGTATCACCTAATTCTTCCAGATTTTCTTTTCACCAACACTATAGTGAGCGTTGATGACGATTCCAAATCAGGAGCAGTTACTCACGTAAAAGAGAAACTTCTTCCTACTTTAAATTTGAGTGAGGAAACTCATGAAATAGAAATCACTGTTTTAACTAGTTTTAAGGGTAAATCTAAGGTTCAAATTTCAGCAATAGAAAAAGAGCTACTAGCTCCTGTAAGAGTTGCAGCAGAAAAATCAAAGACAATAATTAAAGCTGTTTCTCCATTGAGCTGGGCTATAAAATCAATAGTATCTCTAGAACCATCTATTACTGTTCTGCAGATTGGCAACAACTTATACAGCTCTCAACATTATATTGGCATAGATCAAACTAACAGTTTTCCAGTAGACGAACTTTCTTCGATCGTGGAAACAATTAAGACTCTTAAAGGAGCAGAACCTTCAATTCAAACCATTTATCTTGCTTCTAACTCTCTAATAGAAGAGAAACTGAAAGACGAGTTGGGTGGCACATTGCCAATTCAACAACTCGCCACATACAAAGAAGAAGATTCAAAAATGCCCTCTTATGTTAAATACATCATCGAATCTTGCATGAGAACATTATCTATTTCAGATTTCCCAGTTCCAAAATTTAACCTAGGAAAAGCATCAAAAGATGAAGAGGATCTGGTTGCTTTGAACGAGAAAGATAAGACATCCGATGTCGATGCAGAAGACGAAACAAAGGAAATAGAAAAAAAAGAATCTAATAGTAAAAATACTGCCCCAACTGATCTCCCGGAACCATCAAAGGTTCCTGAAGCAATAGTTTTGGCAAAAGTAGAGGATACTACAACTATGCCAGAAGATAAAAAAACTGAAGAAGTAAAAGAAGAGGCTGAGGTAAAAGAAAAAAATGAGGCTAAAGAAGAGACTGAGGTGAAAGAAAAGGTTGAAGTAAAAGAAGAAGCTAAAGTGAAATCAGAACCTGAAAAAGAAACAAAAAATGTTGATAAAGATGCTGAAGAGAAATCTGAGCCAGAGCAAGAAAAAAAGGGCATTGAGGAAAACAAAAAAGACTCAGAAACTAAGGAAGAAGTAGATCTCTCACAATTTGCTGGAATAGAGGGCAATGAGAAAGAAAATTCAGATAAAGATAAAGAAAAAGATAAGGATGAAGAAAACAGTAATGATAAGAAAGATTCTGTTGATCCAATTGACACTATTGAAAAAAAACCAAAAAAAATAATTAAAAATTCATCAGGAGTAAACAATATGTTAAAAATGGTTTTCATAACATTAGCTGTATTTTTCATTACCATCGCTATAGGAATTGGAGTAGGACTAGGGCTGCTAAAAATGTCAGATAAAAGCCCAGACAAGGAAGCTGATCCTGTAGTGGTAATGGAACCAGAGGCAACTCCAGAAGCAACGGCAACTCCAGAACCTGAAGCAGAAATTAATAAAGATGAGTTGTCTATTCTTGTAGTCAATGCAACTACAAAAGCTGGTTATGCTGGAAAAATTAAAGCTCTTTTAGTTGATGCTGAGATTGCTGATACCACTGCTGGAAACTCAGATGGTGAGTATGAGAGTGGAATAAATTACATCTTAATGATTGAAGAAAATGAGCAACTTAAAACATTGCTAGAAGATGCAACTGACTTGAGTTTTGAGTTTAGCTCTGAGGTTGATGTTGAAGATCCTGATGGTGACTACGATGCAGTAATTGTACTCTCTAAGTAAAAACTGTATCTTGTCCAAGAAAAAAGAAGAGTTATAATCCATCTTGTAATTACATATTCGATGTGCGCTAGGTTTGTTTTAAAAAATAATATTAAAGAAAAATAATATGGCAGCAGGACTACACATTTCAATCTCCGCAGAAAGACTTTTTAGTGTTGGAGGACTCGATATTACAAACTCAATGTTTACTAGTGCCCTAGTTAGTCTTCTTCTTATTTCTTTTGCATTCGCAGTTAATTCAAAGCTCCAAAAGAAGTCTAAACCCGCTGGGCTTCAAAATCTTGCAGAAATGATTATTGAAGCACTTCACGAACTTGTACACGGGGTGACGGGCGACTTGAAAAAGACCCGTCTTTTTTTTCCTTTTATCAGCACTTTCTTTTTAGTAATACTACTCAATAATTGGCTAGGATTAATTCCTGGAGTTGGAACTGTAAGATTATTGGTTAATGAAGAGGCTTCGAAAATGGAAGAAGCTACAGAACATAGTAACGCACTTATAAATACAGCCCAGGCTTCAGAAACAATTGAAATTTCTGACACAGTAAAATTAGCAGCAGATGAAGAAGTGGTTCATGAAGAATCTAGCGTTGTGGAAGAAACCGTAACTGAAGCAGGGGAAGCAGAGCTTGAAGAATCCGTTAGTGAGCACAGTGGCCCAGTGGCTGTTCCTATATTTAGGCCAGGTACAGCAGATATCAACACCACCCTGGCTCTTGCCATCGCATCAATTATTCTCACTCAAATATTTGGAGTAAAATATCTTAAGTTTGGTTACTTCAAAAAATTTATTAATTTCTCGAGTCCAATTATGTTCTTTGTTGGAATTCTGGAACTAATTTCGGAGTTCGCAAAAATTGTCTCTTTCGCATTTCGTCTGTTTGGTAACATCTTTGCTGGTGAGGTTTTACTTGTAGTTATGGCCTTCTTATTTCCAATTATCCTTCCAATGCCATTCTATGGATTAGAAATATTTGTCGGATTTATTCAAGCCTTAGTGTTCTCAATGCTAACGCTAGTATTTTTCAATATGGCTACAATTAGTCACGACGAACATTAGATTAAGTAATAAATAGTATAAATAAAAACTTTAAATAAGGAAAAATATGTCAACAGAATTCGCAGTCGCATTTGTTATGGGAGTTGGAACCATTGGTCCAGGAATCGGTATCGGTTTATTAGTCGCCGCAGGTCTTGAAGCAATTGGAAGAAACCCAGAAGCAGCAAGTAAAATTCAAACTAACATGATTCTAGGAATTGCTTTTGCAGAAGCTCTCGCTATCTACGCATTGGTTATCTCCTTAATCTTAAGATTTGTTAACTAAAAGGAAAACATGGACATTCAACTAACACAAATACTTTTTCAAATGATTAACTTTTCAGTTGTAGTTGGAGCATTAACGTTCCTTCTATATAAGCCAGTAATCAAAATTTTTGATGAAAGAGCAAAAAGAATTGAGGAAGGCCAAAAAGCTGCGGAAGAAGCGATTAAAGTTCGAGATGAAATTGAAAAAGAGAAAAAGAAAAATGAGAGTAATCTTAAGAAAGAAAGAGCAGATGTTCTAAATAAGGCTCAAGAAGAAGCTAAGAAAAAAGCTCAAGATATTATCTCGACAGCTCGCAAAGAATCAAGAGAGGAACAAGCAAAGCTTCTTGAAAACTGGAAAGCTGAAAAAGTTCAGCTTTTAAAAGAATCTAAATTAGAGATGACAGATGCAATTATAGCAATTTCTGCAAAGGTAATTGGTCAAACTCTTGATAAGAAAACTCAACAGAAATTAATTGATTCAGAGCTAAGCTCAATCATAAAAAATATTTAACTAAACCCTAAGGGCATAAATGAAATCAATACTGAAAGTTACCGTTACTACAGCAATCGAGCTCACAAAAAGCCAATCTGATTTGATTGCAAAAACACTTGAGAAGAAATATAAAGACCGCAATATTGAGCTCATACAAGTAATCGATTCATCAGTTATCGCCGGTATTAAAATTACAATTGGATCAGAAGAAATTGATGCAACAGTATCCTCAAAACTTGAAAAACTTCATACACAATTAAGAGAGAATATTTAAAATGAAAAAAACTGCAAAAAAACAACTAAATCTTTCTATTGCTGATGTAATTAAAAACTCTAATTTATCGAGTGATAAACAAATAGTAGGAACTGTTAAAGCCTACGGAGATGGAGTTGTTAAGGTTTCTGGTCTTGATGATGTAAAAGCTGGCGAATTAATTGACTTAGGAAATGATCAATTTGGCTTAGCTTTAAATTTAGAAAAAGAAGAAGTAGGAATTGTTGTTTTAGGAGACGCGCTTCACTTAAAGGCTGGTGCAACGGTAAGAAAAACTGGAAAAATACTTTCTATTAATGTTTCTGATGGAATACTGGGAAGAACAGTCGACGTTTTGGGAAGAGTAATTGATGGCGGAACAGAAATCTCAACTGGCAAACAAATGCTTCTAGAGAAAAAGGCACCGGGTATTATGCCTCGTAAATCAGTTTCTCAACCACTTCATACAGGACTTAAAGCAATTGACGCTTTAGTTCCAATTGGAAGAGGACAGCGCGAGTTAATCATTGGTGATAGATCTACTGGTAAAACAGCTGTCGCTCTTGGAACAATCTTAAATCAAGCAGATCAAGATGTTGTCTGCGTTTATGTTTGTATTGGCCAAAAGAGATCATCTCTTGCGCAAACAATAGATATTTTAACAAAAAATAAGGCTATGGATTACACGGTTATAGTTTCAGCCACAGCATCTGTTTCTGCCGCTGAACAATTTCTAGCTCCATACGCAGGACAAGCAGTCGCAGAATACTTCTTGGAAAAAGGAAAAGACGTTCTAATAATTTTCGATGATCTTACTAAACACGCTCAAGCATACCGAGAAATCTCACTTTTACTTAAACGACCTTCTGGTCGTGAAGCATATCCTGGAGATGTTTTTTATCTCCATTCAAGATTATTAGAAAGATCTTGTAAGTTGAATGATGATAATGGCGGCGGATCTATAACTGCCTTACCTATCATTGAAACTCAAGATAATGATGTTTCAGCATTTATTCCAACCAACGTTATCTCTATTACTGATGGACAAATTTATCTAGAATCAGATCTTTTTAATGCAGGAATGAAACCAGCTATTAATGTTGGCCTTTCAGTTTCCCGTGTTGGAGGAGCTGCTCAAGTCAAAGCAACAAAACAAGTTGCGGGTACTATGAAACTTGACCTCGCTCAGTTTAGAGAACTCCAAGCCTTTGCACAGTTTAGTTCAGATCTTGACGACAAAACCAAAGCTCAATTAGACAGGGGAGAAAGAGTTAACTCTATCTTAAAACAAGGCTGGGACACTCCAATTAAGTTTGAAGAACAGGTTGTTCTTATTTATGCAGCTGTAAAAGGATATCTAGATTTAATTAAAATAGATGAAATTCAAAATTGGGAAAAGATGTATTTAGATTATTTTAAAAATTCATACTCACATATTTTAGAAAATATTGTATCTGAAAAAAAACTACTAGATAAAACAGAAAAAGAATTAATTGAAGCTATCAAAACTTTCAACTCAATACATCCAGAGTTATCTCTTGAGGTTGAGGAATAATACTTGATCTAAATTATGTCTAGTGCACGTCAAATAAAACAAAGAATTAAGACTGCTAAAAATATTTCCAAGATTACAAAAGCTATGGAAATGGTTTCTGCAAGTAAAATGAGACGTGCTCAAAATCAAGCTTTAGCAACACGTCCTTATACTAACGCTTTACAAGAATCTCTATCAGCTTTAGCAGCCACAATAAAAACAAATATTCACCCTTTTTTGGTTAGTCATCAAGAAGGCGTAGATGTTGCTGTCATCATTTCAACTGACAAAGGACTCTGTGGAGGATTAAATCCAAACCTCTTTAAAGAAGCATTGAGTTGGCAAAGAAAACATAAGGATGGAAAATTTATTATTATTGGAAAAAAAGCTGTTGTTTTTGCAAAAGTATATGGTTTAAACACCTATGCTCAATTTACCAATCTCCCAGATACTATAAAAGCTGCGGATATTCTTCCAATTTCATCTATTGTTTCAAATGAATATATAGAAAAATCTTTTAAAACTGTCTCCATTATTTACATGGATTTCATTAGCACACTTGTTCAACAGGTTAAGACTACTAACCTACTTCCTCTGCCAAAAATAGAAAAAGATCATTCCAATGATCAATTAGTAGAAACGAAAAGTAGTATAGAATATATTTTTGAACCAAGCCCAAAAGAAATTTTAAACGACCTATTAAATTACTATCTAGAAAACACCATTTACCAATCATTCTTAGAAGCAAAAGCCAGTGAACACAGTGCTAGAATGGTTGCGATGAAGAATGCAAGTGAGAATGCTGGCGAATTAATGAGCGAGCTACAATTACAATTTAATAAATCTAGACAGGCAGGAATTACTAGCGAGTTGCTTGATATCACTACTGCTATTCTTGCTCAGAAATAAAAAACTAAGAAGTGAAAAAGGAAATTATGAAAGAAACACAAAGTACCGGCAAAGTTACTCAAATTATTGGACCAGTTGTTGATGTTCGATTTGAAAAAGATTTGCCAGCAATCTACACAGCTCTAATAATTGAGAGAGATGGTCAAGAAACTTTATATCTTGAGGTAGAACAACAGCTCTCAGAAACTGAAGTTCGTTGTATTGCTATGGATTTAACAGATGGACTCAAGAGAGGTACTCTTGTATCAAGTACTAACGCTCCAATAACTGTTCCAGTTGGAGAAGAAACACTAGGTAGAATCTTCAATGTCTTGGGACAAACAATTGACAACCTTGATAAGATTAAAACAACAAAAACATCACCAATTCACAGACCTTCACCAAAGCTTGTCGATCTTGAAACAAAGCCAGAAATGTTAGAGACAGGTATTAAAGTTATTGATTTAATCGCTCCATTTTCAAAAGGTGGAAAAGTCGGTGCATTTGGTGGGGCTGGTGTTGGAAAAACAGTTATTATTCAAGAACTCATTCGTAATATTGCAGAAGAACATCAGGGACACTCAGTTTTTGCAGGTGTTGGAGAAAGAACTAGAGAAGGTAATGATTTGTACTACGAAATGAAAGATTCTGGCGTTCTTGCTAGTACAGTTATGTGCTTCGGACAGATGAACGAACCACCGGGCAATAGACTTCGTGTCGCATTGACTGCACTGACTATGGCAGAATACTTCCGTGATGAAAAACATGAGGATGTGTTGTTTTTTATTGACAATATCTTCCGTTTCTCACAAGCTGGCGCTGAAGTTTCTGCACTTCTTGGAAGAATTCCTTCCGCAGTTGGATACCAACCAACTCTTGCAACAGAAATGGCAGCTCTACAAGAACGTATTACTTCAACCAAAGATGGCTCAATTACATCTATTCAGGCTATTTATGTTCCAGCAGATGACTATTCAGATCCAGCTCCAGCCACTACCTTTGCGCACATTGACTCAACAATTTCTTTAGATAGAAAATTGTCTGAACAAGGAATTTATCCTGCTGTTGATCCATTAACATCATACTCAAAAATTCTTGAACCAGCTGTTGTTGGTAATGATCACTACGATACAGCAAGAGCAGTTCAACAAGTCTTGCAAAGATATAAAGAGCTGCAAGATATTATCGCAATTTTAGGTATTGATGAACTTAGTGAAGAAGATAAGAAAGTTGTTGCTCGCGCAAGAAGAGTACAAAAATTCTTATCTCAACCATTTTTTGTTGCAGAGCAGTTTACATCCATACCAGGAGCCTATGTTTCTGTCAAAGAAACAATAAGGGGCTTTAAAGAAATTTTGGAAGGAAAACATGATGATCTTCCAGAGCAAGCTTTCTACTTGGTTGGAACAATTGATGATGCAATTAAAAAAGCAAAGACTTTATAAATTTGCGCTAAGATATAAAACATAATGAAGAAAATACTCCTAACTGTAGTTTCTCAAGAAGAGCAGTTATTAAAAACTAAAGTTGACCAAATTACAGCTCCAACAGTTGAGGGCGAAATAACAATACTTCCAAGACATATTGCCTTATTTAGCAAACTTAAAACTGGTGAGTTAAGATACTTAGAAGATTCAGAAGAACATTCGCTAGTTGTTTCTAGTGGATTTATTACTGTCTCTCCTCATAGTGAGGTTACTGTTATGGTAGACAGCGCTACTTTAGATCGTAATATTAGTATTTCAAAGGCAGAAGAAGCAGTGAAAGCTGCTAAAGAAACCATGACTAAAACCTCAGACCAAAGAGAACTATTAATGGCTGAAGCATCACTGAAAAGAGCAATGTTAGAAATTCGCATTGCTCAAAAATCAAAAAAATCGAGGATTTAGTAGATTGCAAATATAATATTAAAGTCCTAAAAAAGATTAATTTAGGACATTTTCCTCAAGTAGTTCACACCTTGCCGTATCAAGAAAACCATTTATACTATCTATTGTTATGAAACCAATAAAACAACAAATTGAACTAACTAAAGAGGGCTTAGAAGAGCTTCAGACTGAGCTAACAGAGTTGGTCAATGTTAAACTACCCGCCGTCATATTAAGGGTAACCAAAGCCAGAGAGCATGGTGATTTATCAGAAAATGCTGAATATCATTCAGCAAGAGATGATCAACAACTTCTTCAGGCTAGAATTGACGAACTCCAAGAGATTGTGAGCAAGGCAAAAGTTATCAAACACACAAAAAGCAACCTAAAAGTAGGAGTCGGATCTAAAGTAATTGCTTCTAAAGTTGGGTCAACTAAAGAAATAACCTTCCATATCGTCGGAGAGTTTGAGGCCGACCCAAAAACAGGCAAAATTTCCAGTGCTTCACCTATGGGAAGCTCATTAATAGGCAAAAAGAAGGGTGATAAAATCACTGTCAAAGCACCTGCGGGAAATATCGAATACGAAATCAAAAAAATAAACTAAAAAATTCGAAAAATCAAAAGCCCCGCTAAAAGCGGGGCTTTTTAGTTATTTAAATACTTAAATTAAAAATAAATATAGAAGAGAAGTAATGTATAATTGGAGAGAAAAGGAAAGATATGGCATCAAGATTGCAAGAAATGAAAGATTCTAGATTAGATAAATTAAAAACCTTAAAAAAAATAGGGGTTAATCCTTATCCATCAATAATAAACAAAACACATAATATTAAGGACGCTCTTGAGAAAGATGATCTTAAAGTTACTGTTGTTGGAAGACTCATATCATGGCGCGGCCATGGACAGCTCCAATTTGCAAACCTTAGAGATGAAAGCGGAGAAATTCAACTGGCATTTAAATCCGATATTTTAGAAAAAGATATGTTCGAACAATTGACCTTAATCGATAAAGGTGATTTTTTAGAAGCAACTGGAGTTACTTTTACTACAAAAACAGGACAACGCACAGTTAAAGTCACTTCATATAGAATTATTTGTAAAACCATACTCCCTCTTCCAAATCAATGGTATGGTTTAAAAAATATAGAAGAAAGATTCCGTAAACGCTATTTAGATTTAATACTAAACCCAGAGGTAAAAACAAAATTGGAAATCAGAAGTAAGGTCGTTCACTCTATTAGAGATCTTCTCGTCAAAAAAGATTTTATTGAGGTAGAAACACCAACACTTCAGCCAGTGTATGGAGGAGGTTTTGCTAGACCGTTTTCTACACATCACAATGCCCTAGATACAGATTTTTATCTCAGAATCTCTGATGAAATGTACTTAAAACGATTGATTGTTGGAGGCTTTGAAAAAGTATTTGAAATTACCAAAGTTTTTAGAAATGAAGGAGTCGACCACGACCACAATCCAGAATTTACAATGTTTGAAGCTATGATTGCTTATGAAGATTATAAATATGGCATGGATTTAATTGAAGAAATTATGGAATATGCAGCGATACAATCATTAGGCACTACAGAATTTGATTATCAAGGGGACAAGCTTAGTTTGAGCAGACCTTGGAAAAGATCTAGTCTCGTTGAGGCTATCAAAGAATACACGGGAATAGATCCACTTCTATGGAAAACTACATCAGAAGCAAAAAAAGCTATTATATCTATGAAAGATATCAATCCAAAAAAACACAAAGAGCTTGATAAAATGCTAACAATTGGAGCGATGATAGCGTTTACTTTTGAAGAAACTGTAGAAGAAAAACTAATTCAGCCAACGATCATTTATGATTATCCAATAGAAGTTTCGCCTCTTGCAAAAAAGTGCAAAGATCCAAGATTCACACAACGATTTGAAATGTTTGCTTTTGGCTCAGAACTTGGAAATAATTATACCGAACTCAATGATCCTATAGATTTAAATAAAAGATTCCTAGAAGAAAAGAAAAAAGAAGAAGCTGGCTTTGATGAAGCTCACCAGACTGATTATGATTATCTAACCGCCATTGAGCATGGTTTTCCTCCAACCTGTGGAATTGCTATCGGCATTGATAGATTTGTGATGATGTTAACAGATTCATCATCAATTAAAGAAGTTATCGCTTTTCCAACGATGAAACCTTTAAATCCTATTAAAATTTCTAAAACTGATATTTCTAAAAAAAGTAAAAGCACAGACAAAGATGCTCAACCAGCAACTACAGAATCAAGTTCTAAAAAAGCTGAGTTGCCTTCTCGCGAAAAATCTGCTGAGCTGCTTAGAAAATACATTAAGGATGAATCTTTGATTAATCACTGCGAAATGGTTGCGCGCGCTACAGAAGCATACGCCAAAAAATTGGGCGAAGACGAAGAACTTTGGTACCAAACCGGCCTACTTCATGATCTAGATTGGGAACTATTCCCAGACGAACATCCCAACAAAGCTTTATCTGAGTGGCTAGGCAACTACCCTCAAGAAATGCTTGATGCTATTACTGCTCATGCTCCAGGAAGAACTGGAAAAAGTCCAGAAACTACTCTAGAAAGATATCTTTTTGCCTGTGATGAAATTTCTGGATTTATGAACGCAATCTCGATTATGCGTCCAACTGGATTTGAGGGCATGAAGCCAAAATCTGTTAAAAAGAAACTAAAAGCAAAAGCTTTTGCAGCCAATGTTAGTAGGGCCGATATTGCTCAGGGACTTGAGTTACTAGGCAAAACCGCTGATGAACATTTTTCATTTTTGATTAAGGTTTTTAATTCTAAATAAACTTCAAAAGCAATGATTTTGTAAGAAACTGCATATAAACTATAGTTTAATCATGGAAACTCAAATAATATACTCACTCACTAACAACTTCGAAAATGTTTCTTATAAAACAGAAGAGGGTATAGAATTCTGGCTTGCAAGAGATCTCCAAAAATTACTTGGATACTCTAAGTGGAATAACTTTATTGGAGTAATAGATAAAGCAAAGATAGCATGTAAAAATTCTAAAGAAAATATTTCTAATCATTTTGCCGAGGTCGACAAAACGATCGAAATGCCTAAAAATGCATCAAGAGATATAAATGATGTCATGCTAACCAGATATGCTTGTTACTTGATTGCGCAAAATGGAGATAGCAAAAAAGAAGAAATTGCCTTCGCTCAAACTTATTTCGCACTACAAACAAGAAAAGCAGAAATTATAGAACAAAAAATTCTAGCATCTGAAAGGGTAAATGCAAGAAATAAATTAAAAGAAACTGAAAAAGAATTATCTAAAATTATTCTTGAGCAAACAAAAAGCAATAAAAATTTTGCTCTAATAAGAAGTAAAGGAGACCGTGCTCTTTTCAATAAAAGTACTCAACAAATGAAAAATAAGTGGAAAATTAAAAATAAACCACTTGCTGATTTTATGCCAACAATTCTTTTAAAAGCAAAAGATTTTGCAACTGAAATTACTATTTTTAATACTATAGACAAATACATGAGTTCAGAAAAACAAATTTCAAACGAACATATTATAAACAATAAAACGGTTAGAAAAACTCTTGTCTCAAGAGGAATTATCCCTGAGAATTTACCACCAGAAATAGATGTAAAAAAAGTTGAAAGAAAACTAAGCTCAGATAGCAAAAAATCTCTTAAGAATAAGATTACCTTCAACAACTCTAAAAAGTAATTACTATCTAAATAATGATACAATAATATCCTATGCTAGATATAAACTACATACGTGAAAATGCTGAAGAAGTAAGAACTGCATGTAAAAATAAGCAGCTTGATGATTCTGTGGTTGATCAATTATTGGCAACTGATAAAAAAAGAAGAGAGCTCCAGGTTCAAGTTGAAGCTCTTAAGAAAAAAAGCAATGACCACGTTAAAATAATTAAAGAGGCGGTTCATAACGGTAATAAGCCAACTCCAGAACAAATCTCAGAAGGCAAGGAAATTAAAACTCAAATTCAAAAAATAGAACCAGAACTCAGGGTTGTTCAAGAAGAGTATAAGAGTTTGATGTTCCAGGTACCAAATGTACCTGCAGCTGATGTACCAATTGGTAAAGATGAGTCTGGCAATGTGATTCAAAAACAAGTCGGTGATAAACCAAGTTTTGATTTTGAACCAAAAGAACATTATGAACTTATGGAAAATTTAGGTCTACTTGATACCAAACGAGCGGTTAAAATCGGAGGATTCAGATCATATTTTCTGAAAAATGACGCACTTTTATTAGAACAAGCAATCTTAAACTACGCTCTTAGACTACTCAATGAAGCCGATTTCACTCCAATGTCTGCTCCAATTCTTGTAAATGAAGATGTGATGTGGGGTACCGGATACTTGCCATGGGGGAATGAAGATCATTACAAAACACAAGACGATCAATTCCTAGCTGGAACTGCAGAAGTAGCGCTAACTGCATATAGAATGGGGGAAACTCTAAACGAAAAAGAGCTGCCATTTAAAATGTGCGGTCTATCTCCTTGTTTTAGAAGAGAGGTTGGAACTTACGGTAAAGATACTAAAGGAATAATTAGAGTTCATCAATTCAATAAAGTAGAGCAAGTTGTTTACACAGTCGCAGATGAAGAAGAAACTATAAAGTGGCATCAAAGAATGACTGAATTTTCAGAAACCTTATTAAGAAATCTCGGACTGCCATACCAAATTCTATTAATGTGTACCGGAGACATGGGAGCAGGACAACGAAAAAAATATGATATCGAAACATGGTTTCCTGGTCAAAATAAGTATAGAGAAACACACTCTGCAAGTTACTTCAATGATTTCCAATCTAGAAGACTGAATATTAAATATCAAGCAAAAGATGGAACTTTAAAATATGTCTATACTCTAAATAATACTATGGCAGCAACACCAAGACTTTTAGGAGCAATTATAGAAAATTACCAACAAAAAGACGGCTCAATAAAAATCCCCGATGTCTTGCAACCATACATTGGAAAAGACATTATTAAAAACTAAAAGATTGATACTCCGGTAAATATTACTTGTACACTTAAAAAGAAATGTATATATAATAGTATGCCTGACAGACCAAAAAACTATGCTTAAATTTTTCAAAAATTTCTTCGATGAAAATAAAAAAACTCTAGATAAATATAGTGTTGTTGTTGACCAAATAAATGCACTTGAACCAGAGATTAAAAAGCTTACTGATAGCAAACTTGCAGCCCAAACTAAAAAATTTAAAAAAATCATTGCCGACAGCCTTGAGAATGGAAAAACTGAAGAAAATATTTTAACAGAAATTCTTCCAGAAGCATTTGCTACGGTTAGAGAAACTTCCAGAAGAGTTTTGGGGATGCGTCACTATGATGTTCAGCTTTTAGCCGGTATAGCACTTCACTACAGTAATATCACGGAACAAAAAACTGGAGAAGGAAAGACACTCACTGTTACAGCTCCTCTCTACCTTAATGCACTGCTTGGAAAAGGTGCCCACCTTATTACCGTTAATGACTATCTTGCAGAACTAGGGTGCGGATGGATGGGACCTGTCTATGAATTCCTAGAACTAAGTACGTCGGTCATAGTTCACGAACACTCCAAAAAATATAACTCCAGTATTGATAGTGCAGAGAGGGGCGATGAGCGCTTGGAACACTTTGAAGCAATCTCAAGAAAAGAAGCATACTCAACCGACATCACCTATGGAACAAACAATGAGTTTGGTTTTGATTACTTACGAGATAACATGGTTCAAACTCAAGAAAGAATGTCTCAAAGAGTAGACCATCCTCATCACTACACTATAGTTGATGAAGCTGACTCCATTTTGATTGACGAAGCTAGAACTCCTTTAATTATCTCGGCTCCTGATGCAGAACCAACCAGAAAATATGTAGAGTACTCAAAAATGATTACCTCACTTACTAGAGATGTCGATTATATTGTTGATGAAAAAGCTAGAACAGCAACTCTGACAGATCTTGGAGTTAAGAGAGTAGAGCAAAAAATTGGAGTAACAAATTTATACGAAGAGAGTTTTGATACCATCCATCACATTGAGTCAGCTCTAAAAGCAAAAGCTTTGTTTTTCAGAGACAAAAACTACGTTGTCAAAGAAGGTGAAGTCATTATTGTTGATGAGCACACCGGTAGATTAATGTACGGCAGAAGATATTCAGATGGACTTCACCAAGCAATCGAAGCTAAAGAAGGAGCTAAGATCCAACAAGAATCTAGAACCCTGGCAACTATTTCTATCCAAAATTACTTTAGACTCTACAATAAATTGAGTGGTATGACTGGAACCGCTTTGACTGAATCTGAAGAATTTAATAAGATTTATCAGATTAATGTTTTAGCAATTCCAACAAATGTGTCTGTTATTAGACAAGACAAGCCTGATATTGTTTACAAAACAACTTCTGCAAAATACTCAGCTATCGTTAGAGAAATTCAGAAAATTACAGAAACTGGACAGCCAGTAATGGTTGGTACCAAATCGATTGAAAACAACCATATTATTTCGAATTTTCTAAAGAAAAAGAAAATTAAGCACTCGGTTCTAGATGCTAAAAATCATGAAGAAGAAGCTTTCGTGATCGCAGATGCTGGAAAAATTGGTGCGATTACTGTTGCTACAAACATTGCCGGTCGTGGAGTTGATATTGTCCTTGGAGGTGCTAAGCCTGAACTCAAAGATTATCGAAAAGTAAAACTATCTAAAACTGCTGTTTCAAAAGAAGATTTGGCTAAAATTAAAAAACTTGGAATTTCTCTTCCTCCTTTAGTAAACCCAAATAATTATAAATTAAAAGAATATGTTAAAGCCTTAAATGATTGGAAAAAGGGTCACGATGAAGTGGTCGATGCTGGAGGTCTTTACATCTTAGGTACCGAAAGACACGAGTCTCGCCGTATTGACAATCAACTAAGAGGCCGTTCTGGAAGACAGGGAGATCCTGGAGCATCACAATTTTTTGTTTCACTTGAAGATGAGATCATGAGAATCTTTGGTGGAGAACAAATTTCTAAAGTAATGGATTTCCTCAAAATTGAAGAAGATCAGCCAATAGAGCACTCGATGATTGGAAAATCAATTGAGTCAGCGCAAGTGAAGGTCGAAGGCTTTTTCTTTGATCAAAGAAAAAGATTGGTTGAGTTCGATGATGTCATGAATCGACAGAGAGATATTATTTATAAAAGAAGAAAAAGATTATTGGTTCAGTCTGAAGATGAAGTTGGTAGTAAAGAAATGAGTGAACAAATCAATAAATACATTGATAATGAAATTTCTTCTATAGTAACGCAGTTTGCTCCAGAGGGCTACACTCAGGAAGAGTATCGAGCTTTAATAAAAGAGTTTAGTAAATTAATTCCATTTGATCATGCATCTCAAGATCAGCTTGTTAAGACAATATCAGAAATTACTGACCCAGATGAGTTAATAGAAAAACTTTCTGGCGTTGCTCATGAAACCTACCAAGCAAAAGAAAAATCTGTAGGTAGCGAACAAATGAGAATGCTTGAAAAAATTGTCACTCTTTCAACACTTGATCAAAAATGGATGGATCATCTAGATTCAATGGATTCATTAAAACAAGGCATTTGGCTAAGAGGTGACAAAGCAACAGTTCTTTCTGAATACAAAAAAGAAAGTTTTTCGATGTTTGAAGAATTGATTCAAAATATAGAATCAACGATTACCAACAAAATTTACAGAATTCAGTTTACTTCAAATAGACCAATTCCTGTTAGATCAGTTTTAGAAAATGCAGTTGAAAGCAAACAAGAGGTAGCGAGCAACTTGTCGAGCGCCGTTTCTACTTCGAAATCATCAGAACAAAAACCAAGTAACGTTAAAGGATCTTTGGGCGATCTAGCATCTGCAATGGGATCTGCTTCCAATAGTGTTAAAACTAATATGGCAACGGCCAAAACTAAAATCAAACGTAATGACCCTTGCCCATGCGGGAGTGGCAAAAAATATAAGAAGTGTGGCTTAATTGGTGCACCGGAACATAGAGGTTAAAATCATCTTTTAAGAAAAATTAGACTTACCACTCAGTCTGATATAAAATAACTCCATGAAACTAATTTCCGGATCTTCAAACAAACCTCTTGCTGAAAATATCGCTAAAAAACTGGATATAGATATTGTGGGTGTTGATATATCTAAGTTTTCCAATGGAGAGAAAAAAGTTGTTATAAATGAAAATCTTCACGGAGAAAATGTTTGCTTAGTTCAATCATTTTCCAAACCAGTCGATGAAAACATCATTGAGTTCCTATTAATTGTAGACGCCCTTAAAAGAATGGGAGTGCGTCATATCAACCTAGTTCTTCCTTGGATGGGATACTCACTCCAAGATAAAGTCTTTACTAGCGGCTCACCAATTTCTGCAAAGGTAGTTGCCGACCTCATCTCTAACTCAGATGTTAAAAGAATCTTTCTCATGGATCTTCATAACACAAGTATTCCTGGATTTTTTTCTTCACCAGCTCATCATGACTCAGCTATAGATATTTTTGCTGACTACGCTAAAGAAAACTTTGATTTAAAAAACTCAATTGTAATTAGTCCAGATTTTGGAGGTCTAAAACGTGCTCGAGTTTTTGCCGATAAGTTGAACTTAGATCTAGCTAATATCGATAAAGATAGAGACTATGAAACTGGAAAAGTTACCCCTATGGGAATTTCAGGAAATGTTGATGGGAAAATCTGCCTAATATATGATGATGTCATAAATACTGGAGGCACAGTATTGGAAGTTGCCAAATATTTGAAAGAAAAGGGTGCAAGCGAAGTTCACTTTCTAGTAACTCATGCTTTATTTGCTGGAGAGGCCACTCAGCTCATGGAGAATGAAGACATCGATACTGTAGTAATCAGCAACTCAATTAATCATGACTCACTACCAGATAAAATTATAGTTCTTGATTGCTCATCAATTTTTGAAAAGAATTTAAGGAAATGGCTTTAAGGAAATAATTATGGCAAAAAGAAATCTAACACCAAAATCTGAGAATATGAGTAAGTGGTACACCCAAGTTATTCAACAAGCTAAACTCGCTGACTACTCGCCAGTTAAAGGATGCATGGTGTTCAGGCCAAATGGTTATGGTATTTGGGAAAATATTCAAAAAAGTTATCAAAAATTTCTTGATCAAATGGAAGTAAAAAATGCCTACTTTCCAATATTCATTCCAATGTCTTTTTTAGAAAAAGAAGCAGATCATGTCGAAGGCTTTGCTCCAGAACTTGCAATTGTCACTCACGCAGGAGGAGAAGAGCTTGTAGAAAAACTAGTTATACGTCCAACATCAGAAACAATTATGTACGACATGTACAACAAATGGGTGCAGTCTCACAGGGATCTGCCAATTAAGATTAATCAGTGGAATAACGTTGTTAGATGGGAAAAAAGAACTAACTTTTTTTTACGAACCACCGAATTCTTATGGCAAGAAGCGCACAGTGCGCACGCAAACAAACAAGAAGCAATTGACTTAATGTACGAAGCACTTGAGTCATATAGAAAAGTTGCGGAAGAATCATTGGCTATTCCAGTAGTGATGGGCAAAAAAAGTGAGTCAGAGAAATTTGCGGGCGCAGATTTAACCACAACTATCGAGGCAATGATGCCTGACGGAAAAGCTCTTCAATCTGGGACCAGTCATCACCTAGGTCAAAACTTTTCTAAGAAAGAAGCTTTTGATATTTCTTTCCAAGATAGTGATGGAAAAACCGAGTACGCATGGCAAAATAGCTGGGGACTTTCAACTAGGATTATTGGAGCTATCATCATGACTCACGGAGACGATGACGGAGTAGTCATGCCACCAAAAATTGCTCCAACTCAAGTTGCTGTCGTTGCAGCATCTCAAGATGAAAATATTCTTACTAAAGTAAAAGAGATTAAAAAACAATTGCTTGGATCAGGGATCAGAGTTTCAACAGAAATTTCTAATGAAACTTCCCTTGGATGGAAACTCAACGATGCGGAACTAACCGGAATTCCAGTTACTCTCATTGTGGGTCAACGAGAACTGGATAGTGGCAACCTAACTGCAAATATTCGATTTACACAAACAAAACAAGAAATTTCTCTGGATAATCTCTCAGATAATGTTGCTGCCCTTCTGGAATCAATTCAATCTGAAATGCTTGAAAAAGCTACAAAGAGAACTGAAGAATTAACCTTCTCAGCAGAAAACTATGAAGAGTTTAAAAAAATCATGCAAGATCATAGAGGATTTATAAACGCATTTTGGTGTGAAAATGAAGAATGCGAAAAAGCAATTAAAGAAGAAACAAAAGCCACAACTCGTTGTCTCCCTTTCATAGATAAAAAAGGTTCTGTTAAAGAAGAGTCTGGCAGTTGTGTTAAGTGTGGTAATGCAGCTAACCATCGTTGGTTGTTTGCTCAAGCTTATTAAGTTGTAGTGGTAATTAAATAAGCTAGTATGTTTTGTTAGATTAAGTTTTGTGAGCCTAGGCAGTTCGCATAATAAGTTTTTTTAATCCTGGGCAGTTCGCCTAACACGCTTAAAAAACTCAATATACAAACCTAGTATTTCTTAAAAACATGTCAAACAACTACAAAAATATTATCTTTACCAAACACGCTTTAGAAAGAATGGACAAACGCTCGATTTCTAAAGATAAGATTTGGCAAGTAGTTAATCATCCAGACAAAACCTTCAAAAGAGAGAAAAAATATTTCAAAGAAATTGGAGATAGAAAATACCAAGTAGTTGCTACCCATCTACCAAAAGAACAAAAGTATCTAATAATCTCGACTTGGGTAAGGGGAGAAGATGATAAGCAAAGTTTGATTTGGATATTAATTACCTTACCTTTTAGAATTGTTTGGTGGATTATAAAAAAACTTTTTAGCAAATAAATTTATTACCTCAAAAACTGCAATAAATATTACGCAAGAAATATGCAAGTTTATATCTTATATAATATTTAGCTCTTCCTCGAGAGAGTATGTTATACAACTAATCATCAATGCTTTTTACTTCTATATTTTTCTAGATATTTTCGTATATTACTAATACATCCCGGTGAGGATACGCCCACTGCGAAATCTCTATTTAAACTAGTTTTAAATATGAACTTCGCGGTGGGTTTTTTCATAACGCTCTAATGATATACTACTCCTTATGGAAAGACAGTTAATTATTACCCATCATGCTCCAGATTTAGATGCCATAGGAGCTATCTGGATACTCAAAAGATTTGACGTAAGCAAGTACGCAGATGCAAAGCTTGCATTTGTAAATCCTGGAGAGACACTTTCTATAGACGAGGCTGCAGAACTAGGATTTGAACTTCACAGCACAACTCACGTTGATACTGGAATGGGCAGATTTGACCATCATCAGCCAGATAAAGGCATGCAAAGATCAAGTGCCACTATGCTTGTCCATGAGTATGTAGTTGCCAAATATCCAGACATGGAACAAGATGAAGCCCTAGACATTATCAGTGAATTTATCACAGAGATTGACCACTTTGAAGAAATATATTGGCCAGAAGCAGAGTCGAATCGTTATGCATTTATGATTCAGGAATTAATTAAAGGTATCGAGTTTTGTGAGCCTCATGATGATGAATCTCAAACACAATTTGGACTTAAGTGTCTCGATAGTGTCTATGCCATACTTACTCAACAGATTAAGGCAAAAGAAATCATATTAGAAAAAGGTCAAGAATTTTATATTGGCGGAAGTTTAGGTGCAGATAGAAAATGCCTAGCAATAGAAACAAGAAATGACGATACTGTTAAAATTGCACAAAAACAAGGATACGAGTTGGTTGTGCGCAAAGATACCAAGCTAGGAAACATTAGAATTAAAGTTAGACCAGATAGCGGAATCATCTTAGAGCCTCTTCACAGAGCAATTCAAGCTATAGATACCAAAGCTACTTGGTTTTATCATCCAAGCGGAAAAATGCTACTTAATGGCTCAAGGAAACATAGAAACCAAGAACCAAGCAAGCTAAGTATTGATGAGGTTATTCAGCTTGCTAAAAAATCACTCTCAGATAAGGAAGAAGATGAAAAATAATGACTGCGTTTTCTGTTCAATTGCAAAAGGAGAAATACCATCACACCAAATTTGGTGTGATGAAAAACACATGGCATTTTTATCAATCTTTCCAAACACGGAAGGTTTTACAGTCGTAATACCAAAAGAACATCACACGAGCTATGCTTTTGATCAAGATGATCAAGTATTAAAAGATTTAATTATCGCAACAAAAAAAACTGCAAAAATTTTAGATAATTATTTTGATGATGTCTCTAGAACCGGAATGTTTTTTGAAGGTTTTGGAGTTGATCATTTACATTCAAAACTTTTTCCTATGCATGGAACTGAAAATTTAAAAGAGTGGAAGCCAATTGAGAGCAAGAAAAATACTACTTTTTACGAAAAATATCCAGGATTTTTATCTTCTAACGATTCTTTTCCTGCTAACAACGAAAAACTGGCTTTACTTGCCAAAGAAATTAAAGATTCTCAAGATTAATGGTGTAGGGTGAATGGCGATGGCCAGAGAGAGTACCCTGAGGTATAATACAGACCTTGTATTGGTAATTAAATATTTATAATTGAAACCAGAACATATTTGGAGAGGAGGTGAGTAAGAATGCCTATCATAATTAAAGCAAAGTCGGGTGATAGCACCCATGATGTTATTAAAAAATTTAAGAAGTCAGTCATAAACTCAGATATCGTACAGAAAACAAGAGATAGGAAATATTACGTCAAACCTTCTCAAGAAAGAGCTGTTAAAAAAACTGAAAGAAGAAGATTGAGAAAACGCTCTAGAAGTTTGAAGAAAATGAAAAATATTTCTCAAACTGCTCTACAAAGAATTAGTGAAAGATTGAGTAAGTAAATTTTTAAAAATTAAATTTAAAAAAGCCGCAATTATTATGCGGCTTTTTTGTTAACTACATAAAGATCTTCCCAATAAACTTTTATGAGCATTTTAGGCGAACTGCCTACGCTCAAAAAAGTTTGTTGAGAAGATCTGGCTAACCTAAAAAATGTAAGCTTAGGAATTAGGATTTCCTTTAACCTTTGCTCTTATATCAAACTCCCATTGATCTCCCGAACTCGTGTCAAAGCTTTTTGAGTTCGTCATAGAATAAAAATTAATAAGGTGATTGCTAAGCGTTTCTTCTATCTCTTTTTTTTCTTGATTTAAATCTCCAATACTAAGTTTTAAAGAAGTTGCCTGAGGATCATTACTAATCTTAGATTTTCTCTCTTTTACTTGTTGGCTCATCACTTCTACTTCGTTTGCAATTTCCTGTAGTGGAGCATCATTCTCAAAAAGACTTTTGAAGCTCTCTCGCTTTTCCTTAAGCTCGTTTTTTACTCTTGTTAGTTCATTAGCATTTCTTTCAATAATATTCTGTAAAGACTCAAGCGTCTTTGCGAGATCATCAGAAGCTTTAACCTCATCGTCTGTACTCAACTTTGAGTTGGATAAATCATTTTTCCCAGCACTTGCTAGGGCAGAAATAGCCAAATCCTCTCCACTTTCTAGTTTTTTATCATCTGTATCGTTCATAACAACCTTTCTAAAGATCACTCTAACTCATACAAACGTCATACTCAATACGTAAACTTGATATTTAATTTGCTACTTTCGTACTAGGCTACTTGACGTATATAATGTGTCTTATAAAAGACTAACTAGGAAATATAAATAAATGAAAAAATCAACGAAAATTGTAGCCACAATCGGTCCTGCTACAGAAACAAAAGAGATCATGATGGACTTGATCAATGCAGGCATGAATGTAGCTAGATTTAACACCAAACATGGGACTGTTCAGTGGCACCAAAGCAGAATAGAAAGAATGGTTGAAGTTGCTAAAGAAATGAAAGAGCCAATCTCAATCTTGTTGGACCTACAAGGACCAGAAATAAGAATTACCCTTCCAACTGGTGAACCCTTTAAAGTTAAAGTGGGAGATACAGTTACTTTTACTTCAGACGATAAAACAAAGAATCCTAAAACACCTATTATTCCTCAGATAGTTGTTGATAGTTTAGAAGTGGGCAGTGAAATTTCTATAGATGATGGTATTGGAGAATTTGAAATAATTGAGAAACATGCAACTAGTTTTGTTGCAGCTGTAAAAGGAAACTTTGAAATTGGACAAAGAAAAACTCTTAATACTCCAGGAATGATCATTGATCTTCCTTCACTAATTGAAACAGATTTTAAACAATTGGATGGAGCCAACAATAATCATATCGATTACATCGGTTTATCGTTTGTTAGAAATAAACAGGATATTATGGATTTGAGAAAAGAGATGGAAAAAAGAAATCTCACCTCCGATATTGTTGCAAAAATTGAAAACCAATCTGCTATAGAAAATTTTGATGAAATTCTAGAAGAAGCCGATGCCATTATGGTTGCAAGAGGTGATCTAGCAGTAGAGGTACCTTTTGAAGAACTTTCTCATTGGCAAAAAGTTCTGATTCACAAATCGAGAGAAGCTGGAAAACCAGTGATAACAGCCACTCAGATGTTAAAATCTATGGTCAATAATCCAAGACCAACAAGAGCAGAAGTTTCTGATGTTGCGAATGCTATTTATGATGGCACAGACGCTGTTATGCTTTCCGAAGAAACAACTATTGGAGAGTATCCAGTTAAAACCGTTGAAACTCAAGCAAAAATTGCAGCTTTTAATGAAAACTTTTCTGAAGTTAAACCAATAAGAACTTCAGATTCTGATCATACTGCATACATTGCTCACTCAGCCGTTTCTCTTCTGAATATATCAAAAGAATCAAGTGATAGGATCACCATTGATAAGATTGTTTGCTTAACAGAAACAGGAAGAACTGCTAAATATATTTCTAGATTCAGACCAAATGTTCCTATATTTGCAATAACTAGTAACAAACAGACATACAAAAAACTAAGCCTGGTTTTTGATGTTTCACCATACGTAATTAATCTGCCAGACAATTCGCTGCTCGAACATTCAGAAAAGTTAATAGAAAAATTGAAAGAAATCGGGGTCGTGAAGTCTGGAGAAAATATTCTCCTTATTCATGGAAAGTTTTGGATCAAAGAAGGTTTAACTAATACATTATCAATTTTACAAATTCCTTAAAGGAAGAAAGTTATATGGGAAAAAAATCAGGATTTGGATCACTACTAACAGGTATGGCTTTAGGAGCTGCTGCTATCTTTTTTGCAAAGAAAGAGAATAGGGATAAAACCGAGAAACTAGCTAGAAAAACTGTCGCTAAAACAAAAGAAGAGGTAAAAAAAGTCGCAACAAAAGCTAAAGCAGCAGTTAAAAAAGCAAAGTCAAAAGGCAAAAAGATTAAAGCTGAAGTAGAGATGGAAGCAAAAAAAATTCAAAAGATTGCTAAGGCTAAAAAATAACCTAGCTCTCTTACAGAAAATTTTTAAAATCCATACCAATTTTTAAGTTTTTGGTCAATTGAACCATCATAGAACTGCTCTATGTACTGTCTCTCTGTTTGATTTCCAAATAAGAACCTTAAGCTTCTGTAGTTAACCAGTAATCTGGGAGTAAAATTTAATGTGGCAAAGATTACTAGAACAACTAGTATTTTTTTTTCGGTAATCTTTGTTGAAAAATATCTCTTTAATACGCTAATTTCCAGTATAAACAAAGCAATGAAACCAGATAGAGCATATCTAGTAGAAAGAGGCGGTAAATACCACCACAATAGCCACTGCGACATTGAAAATATAAATAGGACGAATAATTTTTTATCCTTGATTATTTTTTTTATTTTAAAAAGTACAGGAATTAGTAATAAAGGTATTAATGGAGAGACGTAGTCTCTCACAAAAATAATTTTGATTGGGGATGATGGCAAATAAAGAGATCTGCTTAATAGATACTCAACAAAGTTTGCTTTACCACCTATTTCAGATAACTTATTTAGGTGAATTGAAAAAGAGTAAAAAGGATTCCCTGTAATAAGGTATGAATTTATATAAAAATAAGCTGGCAAAGATAGCGGAAGTAATAATATTAAAATTAACTGCAGTCGTGATTTAAAACTACTTGATTTTTTATTCAAAGAAAATATTTTTGCAACGATTAAATAATAAACTGGTAGTAAAAATACTGAAAATAGTTTGGTAGCTAGACTAGCTCCAAAAGCCAAACTTGCCTTAAGTTTTTCGCTAGTCTTATCAGAGTCAATACTTTTTAAAATAAAATAAATAGCTAAAATCTCCCAGAAAGCTTTTGCAACATCTACATAAAAACTTGATGACTGCCAAGAAACAACTTGAAATGTAGAAACTAGACTTACGACTCCAAAAGATAATCTTGAGCTTAGAAATATTCTTGATAATTTATAAGTTGCGATCATTAAAAAAATTGCAAAAATGAACGCAATAATTTTTGTCCCAGTTGAGCCTAATAAAAAATAGCCAAATATAAAAAATAAGTCAGAAAAAAGAGGATTAAGAGATTGATAGAGTTCTGGAGAAAATACAATTTTTCCATGTTTTATAATACTGTCTGCAACGGGTAGGTGATACCAAATGGCGTCAAACCCTGTTTCTGGTACTAAAACTTGGATAAAATGAGATAACCAAATTAAAGATAAAAAGTAGATTAATTTATTATTCTTATGATTAAACATGATTTCTGAGTTGTATTCTATCAGATAAAAATGAATGTTGAAGAAATTTGCTTGAGAGAATTGGAAAATTTTGGTTTATAATATAACCCTTGATATGCGCCAATAGCTCAGTTGGATAGAGCAACTGCCTTCTAAGCAGTAGGTCCCAGGTTCGAGTCCTGGTTGGCGCACAAGATAGATATAAAACGCCAATAAAAACATCAATTTGGTGGTATTAGCTCAGTTGGTTAGAGCGCCGCTCTGTGGCAGCGGAGGTCGCCGGTTCGAATCCGGTATACCACCCAAAACAAACTAAAGATTAAGTTCCCAAAAAAATTGTCCTAGCCATTTAATCATGCTCTTTTTCTTACCATTGTTTTTTAAAGCAAGGTTTTTTTCTTCATTGGAATCTTTATTAAGATTAAATATTTGTTGCTGATCATCCATCAAATTAACAATAATTTTTTCATTTCCCTGATCAATCCCTGCTCTTAAAGATGTTACATGTCGATAATCTGAATGAAATAATATTTCGCGAGATGCCCTGGACTTATCAATAGCAGAAACAAAAGAAGTTCCATCTATTTCAATATTTTTGTTTTGAGAAATTTGCACTAATTCCAAAATACTTGGTAGTAAATCCACAGCAGATGTTCTGCTCTTAACATTGAATCGTTCTTCCTGTCCTGGAAAATGAATAATCAAAGGAGTTTTTACAACTTCTTGATAAAGGGACAAACCGTGATCAATGCCTCCATGATCAAACCATTCTTCTCCGTGATCTGAAGTAATAATAAAAATTGTTGGATTTTTAAACTGTAGTTCGTCATAATATTTCGATAGAAAATTTCCCAATCTTTCATCCATTGCTGATATTTTGTCATCATATCTATCAATTAAAAATTGCTTGTCTTCTTCATTCAATAAGATTTGACCTTTTGTTTGATATTGATCTCTGATATCTACATGTTCTTCAATAGTGCCCTTAAGATCTCCTTTATATGAACTAGAATAGTTTGGCTTAAAGCCATCTGCATTCACATATTGACCGTGGACATCATATCCATGCAAAAAAAGAAAATGTCTGTCGTCGTCTTGCTGAGATATATTCTTCAGCCATCCAAGCGCTTGAGGCGCATTTGTTTCTAGCCCAGTAAAATCTTTATTATCAGAATATAGATCGAAGCCTTTATTAAGTCCTGCGTTGGAAGATACTCCAGCTCCTCCAGTAAATCCAGCCGTATGATAGCCAGATTCTTTAAAATACTGAGCAATCGTCATAAGATGAGGAGCGCTTTTGTCTAAAGAAGCATTCTCAGTAAGTGAGTTTTCAACATATTTATTATTTACTAGATGATGCTGGGGATAAACTCCATTGTAGTACTAAAATAAATCCAAAACAACTAGAATCTCAGGCCAACAAACCCAGATTGTCACTTGAAGTAAAAAAAGTTTTATCTTATGCTGAGATTAGATAGGAAAAACAAATGCACATCAAAAAAATTACCGCACAAGAAATTTTAGCTTCCGGAGGCTATCCAACAATAGAAGTAGAAGTAGAGTTGGAATCTGGAACAAAGGGTAGAGCTTCAGTTCCATATGGAGCTTCTGCCGGATCACATGAAGCAACTGTTCTAAATGACGACGACAATGCCAGATATGGAGGTAAAGGAGTTTTAAAAGCAATTAGTAATGTTATTAATGAAATAGCGCCCAGACTCATTGGTCTTGATGCGAGTGACCAGAGATCTATTGACCAACTTATGATTGATCTTGATGGTACACCAAACAAGGCAAGACTGGGTGGAAATGCTATTCTTGCTGTTTCCCTGGCGGTAGCTTATGCAGCTGCAAACAAAAAGAATGTGCCGCTCTATAAGCACATAGTTGATACTTTTGAAACTGGTGAAGACTTCACCAGGCTTCCAAGCCCAATGATTGTAGTTATTGAGGGTGGCAAACACGCTGATGAGAGCACCGACCTTCAAGAATACTGTATCTCGGCAATCGGGAATGAATCAGTAAAAGAAAGAGTCAGGAAAGCAGTTGAAAGCTACCACACCCTTAGAACCATTCTAAAAGAAAATAATCTATCGACAAACGTTGGCAATGAAGGAGCGTTCGCCCCTAATGGTTTACCTTCAAATGAAGCTCCATTAAATTTTATTGTTCAGGCAATTGAAAAAGCTGGCTACAAGCCTGGTGTCGACCTAGGAATTTCGATTGATGCTGCAGCAAGTGAGTTCTATCAAGATGGAAAGTATAATTTATCAATTGAAAATAAGTCTCTAACTTCCCAAGAGCTAATTGAGTACTACAAAAATTGGCTGGGAAAATATCCTCTAGTATCAATTGAAGATATGCTAGATGAAGACGACTGGGATAACTGGCCAACACTCACAGCTCTTGCAAAAGAACATGGAATCGAAAACATTGGTGACGACTTGACTGTAACAAATATCGAGCGTCTCCAAAAAGCAATTGAACTCAAGGCAATTTCATCTATTCTGATCAAGCTTAACCAGATAGGAACTTTAACAGAAACTGTTGATTGCTGCATGCTAGCAAAGAAAAATGGCATGATGACTGTTGTTTCACACAGAGGTGGGGGAGAAACAAACAATACAGCCATGGTTGATTTGGCTGTCGCTGTAGGTTCCCTTTTTATTAAAGTTGGCCCAACCAGAGGAGAAAGAGTGAGTAAATATAATCGCCTGATGGAGATTGAAAGAGATTTGGACAGGTAAAATTTGCTATACTAGAAACTATCTATGAGTCTTGTAATTTTTAGCTTTGTTGCTGGATTGATCGTGATGTTAATTTCATCAAAGATCTTCTTAGACTTCACAAAAGAGTTTTCAGCCAAGTGGAAATTCTCACCACTATTTATCTCCTTGGTAATTGTTGCCTTGGGGACAAACTTACCAGAACTCACGGTTACAATCGCTGCCCTAGGTCATGGGGATCCAGGATTGGCCATGGGAAATGTAGTTGGAAGTAGTATTGCCAACATCACGATAGTCTTGGGGGCATCAACATTATTTGGGAAAGTAAGAATTGGAACTACAAAAACACCCAAAAATGCTTTTCTCCTACTAGTGATAACAGTTCTATTCTCAGTTCTAGCCCTCTCTTCAGTAGCAGTTATTTACAAAGTAATTCTTTTATCAGTGGCCGTACTTGTTTCATTTACTTATGAGTATATTCTTGCTGTTAATGGCAGACTCCATGAAGATAAGAAGTTACTCAAAATGATTAGCAAGCTTACTACAAAGAAAAGAAAGTTCCCAAAAATAGTTTATGTAATTTTGTTCTTGGGGAGTCTTGCCGGAATAAGTATTGGGGGCAATATCACAGTTAACTCCATTACCGATCTTTCAACAATCTTAAATCTATCTACGACTGTTTTGGGCCTAACCTTAACTGCGGTCGCGACATCGTTACCAGAAATGCTTATGTCTATTGTCGCCTCAAATAAAAATGATAATAAAGTAGTCTTAGGAACTCTGGTTGGTAGTAATATCTTCAATCTAACACTTTTCCCTGCAATAATTCTATTTTCTACTATAGATCTTAAAATTAAAAAGTTTGTGTCTATAAAAGAAATATTCTTTCTAATGCTCTCAACTTTGGTCTTTTACATAATTGTGAAAAAATATAATGGAAGTGTAATCTCAAGAGAAATTAGCGTACTGCTAATATCAATTTTTGCTCTGTTCTCGGTTTTTATTTTTTACGTGTAAAAACTTGTGGGTGTTTAGAAAGGAGAGGAAGATTTCTTAGGCTCTGGATACAAAGTCCAAAGTCTCTGTATCAATCACTACAGTTTCGCCCTCTTTAATAAAGATAGGAGCCAAAACAACCAGGCCTGTTTCGAGCTTGATTTCTTTTTTGGCCGTTCCCATTGTGTTTCCCGCCACAGCCTCTTCCGTATACTCGACCTTGAGTTTAATTTTTGGAGGAAAGCTAATGCCAATTGCTTTTTCATCATAAGTTACTACATAAACCTTAGCTTCTGGAGTTAACAACTTAATTTTTTCACCAATTAAACTTTTTGGGACTTCTACTTGTTCGTAAGTATCTGGATTCATAAAAACTAAATCGCTTCCATCAAGATACAAGTACTGCATCTGCACACTTGAAATCTCGATTTCCTCAACAGATTCAGTTGATTTGTGTGTAAACTCTTGAACTTTACCAGTTTTTAAGTTTTTGAACTTAGCGCGCATGAAGGCAGAGCCTTTTCCAGGACTCATAAAATCAGTTTTAGTTACTAGTGCTGGTTCGTTCTTAAAGAGAATATACATTCCCTTTCTAATACTGCCTGCTTTGATAATCATAGTTGGAATTATAGCATCTTTATTTTGACGCGCCAGAAAAAGTTAATAATCAAAAACGTCTTCTACAGGAAAAAGTAAAGTTTCTTTTATTGATGTCACATCTGCAAATAACATTACTAGACGATCTACGCCAACAGCAATGCCTCCTGTTCTCGGCATACCTAACTCCAGAGCTTCAATAAAATCTTGATCCATCTTGTACTCAGTTTTGCCAAGTTTTTTTCTTAAATTTAACTCATCAGTCATTCTAGATTTTTGTTCATCAGCATTAGTTAATTCTGAAAATGCATTGCCTAACTCTATTCCTCCAATATAAAACTCGAACCTTTCTGCAAATCTTGGATCACTGTCTTTTTTCTTCGAGAGCGCAGCTTGAGAAGCAGGATAGTCATATAAAATTGTTGGTTTGGTTTTTTCTGTCAACACAAACCCTCCAGTTAACTCAGATTTTTCCTCTATTTTTTTCTTGCCTAAGAATGGTTCAATCTCATTCAATAAAATCTGGTTGTAAGCTTGCTCCCAAGTTGTGTTTTCATCAACTTCGTAACCCTTTTTTTTAGCAATTCTGATGATTTCTTTCTCTGAAAGCATTTCGTCTGGTGAAACTCCAGCATATTTTTCAAAAGCTTCGCTAACTGAAATTCTTTCCCATGGAGTCGAAAGATCATACTCAACACCTTGATAAGTCAAAATATTTTTTCCATTTTTGTTTAAACCCAACTCTCCAAGAATAAATAGCATTAGGTTTTCACAATCTTTCATCACATCCAAGTAATCAGCTTCAACCCTATACCACTCTAAAATTGTAAACTCTGGATTGTGAAATGAACTCAAGCCTTCACCATTTCTGAAGCTTTTACAAATCTGAAAAATACTACCAAAACCAGCAGATAGCAACTTCTTCATCGCGAGTTCTGGACTTGTTAGCAAATATGATTTCTTGTTTTCGTAATTGGGGGTTATCAGCTCTGATTCAAAAACTTCTAAATATGGTTCGGTGCCAGGACTTTGAACTAATAAAGGCGTTTCAACCTCATGAAATCCCTCATTTTTAAAAAATAATCTAATCGCATCAATAACTTTTTCACGAGTCAAGAGTTTTTCCGTCAATGTAGATTTTTCTGAGTCAGCTTCTTTAATTTTTTTCCAATTTTTCATTTCTGCTCTCATTAGTTGCTCTTATAAATTAATTTTTTATTAAATCTATATAACCATCCTCAATAATGCAGTAACTTTTATTTTCTTCTTGCAAAGGACCTAGAGCAATAAAATTTTCTGAAATATCCATAACCGGTAAATGAGAGTGTCCAAAAATAAAGTATTGACCATTAGATCTATGGCCATCTGCAAAAAACTTTACGGTTCTCAATATCTTGATATTTTTTTTATACTTCAAGATATTAAACATTTTGGAAAAAGATACAATCTCTTTTGTTGCAAAAACAAAAAGTTTGTATAAATATCTTACAAGCATGGGGTTTCTAAAGAGCAATATATTGTCATAAGTTGGAGCTACTAAGTGTCCATGAGTAACATAAAAATCTCTATTTCCAGATTTAAACTCGTAGTACTCACGTTGTTCAACTGAGAATAGATCGATACCTTTTTTCATAAATTTTTTTCTGTCATGATTTCCAAAAATATAAATTGTGTTCTTTTCTTTAAGTAAGGGGAACAATTGTTTCCATTCTGATTTGATAAATTTATTATAAGTGGTCAAATAAGCATCCCAAAAATCACCATTAATAATGACTTGATCAACATCTTTTATCAGGTTTGAGATATAATTAAAAAACTCCTGATTAAATTTATGAGTTAAATGAGAATCTGAGAAAATTAGAGTTTTCATGAACAGTAATTATAACTTATTAAGCAATAAATTAAATGAATGATATATCTTTAAAACTACAAGTTTTTATGTCGCATGCGGGCATCGCTTCAAGACGTGCTAGCGAGAGATTAATTGAAGAAGGAAAAGTTTTAGTAAACAATAGACCAGCGCACATCGGTCAAAGAATTAATCCTGACAAAGATATTGTTGTGGTTAACGGTAAGACTATTAACGAACCAGAAAAATTTAGATATTTTTTGATTAACAAGCCAGTGGGCTATGTTTCAACTACTAGTGACGAACTAAATAGAAAAACAGTTTTAAAACTTATCCCTCCAGAAGTTAATGAAAGACTCTATCCAGTTGGAAGACTAGACATCGAGAGTGAAGGTTTATTACTACTTACAAATGACGGAACTTTAGCACAAAAATTAACTCATCCAAGCCATAAAGTAAAAAAAACTTATCATGTTGTAGTTAAAGGCACACCTACTTTTAAAGCCATCAATCATTTAAGAAATGGCGTCAAGCTCAAAGATGGATTTACAAAAAAAGCTGGCGTTATAGTGCTACTAAAAGAGGATGGAGAAACGACTCTTGAAATCACTATATTTGAAGGCAGAAATAGACAAATTAGAAGAATGCTTGAGAGAGTAGGATATGACACAGTTCAACTCACAAGAGTAATAATGGGTCCACTAGATTTAGATATGCTTGAAGGAAAAACTGTAATAGAGCTGAATCAAAAACAAATTGATGAACTAAAAAGAATTGTTTAAAATAACTTCATGCCAAACTCAACATACGAAGTTCTATTGAAGAATGACACAGAAACTTTGCTTTCTAGAATCTTGTTAGAGTTCGATCTACCTTTTAAAAAATACCCTTATTTTGGAACCTGGTGTTATTTTCTAGCTGACAAAAGTTCGTTAACTATTTTTGATGTTGGACCTAAATTTAAAGGATTTCTTGGACGATCTACTAAACCAACTCATAATGCTAATAAAATAATCAAGACTATAAAAAAATACTTCCCAACTCACAAGATAAAGCAGATCATTCTTTCTCACTATCACTTTGATCACTCCCAATCTGCTCCGGAGTTACAGCAACAAATAAAACAAGAATTTGGCTATGTGATTCCTATTAGAATCAGCCCAAATGATTTGAAACCAAAAAATAATTATCTTAAGTTCTTTAATAACAGCTTGGAAAAAATATTTTTAGAAACTGGAAACACGCGGTGGAAGATTGGAGAACCGCTAAAAAATAATGAAAAAGTTGGAAAGACTGATTTTGCTGTGAAATTTTCTCCTGGGCATACCTCTGGAAATATTGTTTTGATAAGCCACAAATACAAAGTAATTATCGGAGGCTGGTGGCTCAAGAAAAGACACACTTTTATAGATAAATTAAATTATATTTTAGTTAATGAAGACAACCAACATTTGAAAAAAACTAAAAGAGAACTTCAATCTCTTGAATTCAAGACTTACTTTCACCACCCAGTAATTTAAAAATAATAGGGCAATTGTCTGTGTGAATGGGGGTAGGGAACCGTTTAAGAATGTGAGCGGGTGAACGGAATCGAACCGTCATCTACTGCTTGGAAGGCAGTTATACTAACCGTTGTACTACACCCGCACTTTTATAACTATGTTAACTAGACCACCATTTTACTTCTCTTCTCACTAATAATCAAAAGCTATTTTTTATTAAAGATCAATTCTCCTTGATGATCCCTTTGTAAATTTAGAAAGTAAAAATCCCACAAATAATAGCAATGCTCCCCAAATAAAAATTAAATTAATACTAAACTTAGAAATAAATCCTGCGCTAATTGGACCAAAAATTTGACCTAAAGATGCATATGACTGATTTATTCCCAAAGCAACTCCTTGATCCTCCTCTTTGACTCTTTTAGATATAATGCTTGTGACAACTGGATTTATTAAGGAATACGTCATGATGTAGAGAAATATAAAGAATAAAAATGGCAACAATCCTGGAAAAAATGGAAGTAAGAAAAGCGCAACTGCAGATAGTAAAAAAGATGTGCTTATAATTTTTTTGCTACTCTTAACTTTATCAATAATTAACTTTAACCCTATAGATCTAATAAAAACCAACATTAATCCTATAGATGCAAAAATCATGCCGATGCTCTGAGAATCAAGCTTTAAATCATCAACAGTATATGCCTGAAAAGCAATTATTACTGCTTGATGTGCAAAATAAGAAAGGAATGTTAAGAAAAGAGCAAAGCCAATTGTTGGACTAACTAAAGCTGAAGCCAAAGCTTTGAGATTAAATAGTGGCTCAGTTTTTTGCTTACTGACTTTTTTATTTTGAATAATCTCCTTGTTCTCTATTAGTGTTTCTTTCAAAATGACTGCTCCTAAGACTGTCGCAATAAGAGCCAAAAATGATGCAAACCAGAAAGGAGCGGCCAAACTAATATTGCTCATAAAACCGCCTATAGCTGGTCCAATTAAAAATCCCAAGCCAAACATTGCTCCCAAAATTCCAAAGCCCTTTGCACGGTCTTTTCCTGTTGTTGTATCGGCAATCATCGCTTGCGCTACAGAAATATTGCCACCCGTAATACCATCCAAACTTCTTGAAACAAATAACATAAACACACTTTGAGCCGAAGCAAATAGCGCCAGAGAAAGACTGGTCCCAAAAATACTGAGTAGCAGCATTGGTTTCCTACCAAACTTATCCGCAAGTCTTCCTATAACTGGAGTAGCCAAAAATTGAAAAAAGGAATATGAGGCAAACAAAAAACTCAAGCCAAGTGGATTTATTCCAAACTTCGCAGAGTATGGATACAGCAATGGAACTATTATCCCAGCACTTAGGGCATTAATTAGCATTATAAATGCTAAGATTATAAGAGAGGTATTTCTTTTCTTTGTTGCAGACATGGACTGCATTATACCTACCAAATAATTAGTTGTCAGTGCTATAATATGAGTCTCGTTTGATCGAAAAATGGCTTAATATTTAGCCGCGGTGGCGGAATTGGTAGACGCGCGAGACTTAAAATCTCGTGATAGCAATATCGTGTGGGTTCGATTCCCACCCGCGGCACATTGTGTTAACATAGTAAAAGTTCGGGGAGTAGCTCAGATGGCTAGAGCGCGCGGTTTGGGACCGTGAGGCCGCAGGTTCGAGTCCTGTCTCCCCGACAAAGTAAAAAATGCAGACTTTTAAGTCTGTTTTTTTTATTTTATTGGTGAAACGGTAGAATTAAATCTATTGGGTTCTGCCGCCAAGCGAGCTACGGAATATTTTCTCATTTAAACTAACGAAGCGCGTGGCTAATCCCCGGAGGGGAGCGTCCTGTCTCCCCGACACTGTACCAGAATTTAAGTTTCTAAATATTCAACTTTTGCATTGCTGATATAATCAATTCCGTGCAAAGAAACAAGAATCTATTCTACATAGTTAGAGCCACATTTCTTCCATTCTTTTGGTTGCCAGTTCTTTACATCTATCTAACTCAATTTAAGGGATTGGACGTAGCTACTACGATGTTCTTTTTAGGATTGCAAGAACTATCGTTAATCTTTCTAGAGATTCCTACAGGAGTTATTGCAGATAAAGTATCAAGAAGATTTTCTATAGCAATTGGATATATTCTTACAGCACTACCTTTTGTTTTTCTACCTTTTGTAAATAGTTATTGGATATTTGTATTAATTTTTATTACCAAAGCTACTGGAAAGGCGCTAACTTCTGGCGCAGATAATTCACTATTATATGACACACTTTTGGATTATCACAAAGAAGACCAGTATAAAGTAATTTTAAATAAAGCAAACTCTTTAATGCTGGGAGTTTCAGCGTTTTGTATTTTGATTGGTGGCCTTATTGCAGAGCACTCAAATATTGAATATACACTTTGGTTACCTTTGCCATTTATGATTACTGGAGCTATTGCGGCCATGCTCATGGATGAACCAGAGACATCAAAAAAAGGTAAGATCTTACAAGAAGAGAATTATATTAAACACACGTTTTTAGCATTAAAAAATATATTCAGTAAAAAACACTTGATTTCAGGCTTGTTCATGTTTTCTCTTGCCAGAGGACTTGCTGTAAATATGAAATGGTTTTATACACCAATATTTAATTATTTTGATATCAGCCTAGCTCAAATTGGAGGACTCACATTTGGTCTATATTTATTAAAATCACTATCTGCATATGTTGGCTCAAAGTTGTTTCATAAAAATAATGAAGTAAATATCAAAGTTATTAACATAGTATTAATGACAATTTTTATAATTGGCGGAATATTTTTAAACAAACTACTTCTATTTTCATCATTACTAATAATTTTATTTGCTTCAGAAATGCTACTTTCAAGTACGGAAGAATATCTTCATCAAGAATTAACAAGTAAGGACAGAGCTACTACGATGTCAATTATAAGTTTGTTTTCTAGCATAATGGCTACAATAATGATTAATGGATGGGGATTAGCACAAAGTAAATATGGTCTAAGATATGCATTAATATTTATTGGGATTCTATTTGCACTAGGTATTTTAATATTTGCATCTTTATCAAAAAGAAAAACTATTAATGCTGATTAATGGTCATTGTAGTATATTGATTTCCTTATAGAACAAAAAGGATTGCTAACTATATTTTTAATTGTATTATTGATCTATTAGGATTTGGTTTAATTTTACCTTTGCTTCCTTGTTCTTCTGATAGTACAAAAGTATTTACCATCAGATTCAATTTGGGACAAGCTTAAAGATAAACTCGGAGCTTAAATAAGTTCTAAGGGTGCCTTATACTGCCGACACTGTATTTAAAAGACCTATTTATAGATCTTTTTTAAGAAACCCAATTGAGTACAAATCCAATTAGCATTATTCCAACAATAGTTATTCCAAAAAATACTGCCAACAATTGCCACTTCATTATTTTTTTCAACATTAGAGCTTCTGGAAGCGATAGTGTAACAACAGAAGTCATGAAGGCCAATGACGTTCCTACTGGTGTCCCTTTTTCTATTAGGGCTTCGACAATTGGAATAACACTCACGGAATTTGCATATAATGGAACTCCTAATAGCACAGAACTTGGAACAATCCACCATTGCTTCTTTGATAAATAATCAGCTATAAAAAAATCTGGGATAAACCCATGAATTATGGCGCCAATAGCAACACCAAAAACTACATATGGAAATATCTTTTTGGTAATGCTCATTGCTTCTTTAGTCCAGTGCTTAAGAAGATCACTTAAAGGAATTTTCTTTTCCACATATTTAGATAAAACCTGTTTTCTTGATTTAAATTTTAAAAAGTCTGGCTGAATATACTTTTCCATATTTAATTTTTGAATTATCATTCCTCCCAAAATGCTAATCACAATGCCAATAGAGTTATAGATCAAAGTATTTTTTAAACCAAAGATCGCAGGAAATAAATACAATGAAGATTCATTTATTAGAGGTGAGCTAATAAGAAAAGCAAAAGTAACTCCAAGAGGAATTCCGGCCGTCAAAAAACCAACAAATAATGGAATTGATGAACAAGAACAAAAAGGAGTAATCACTCCTAAGAAAGCAGCTAATAAATAATCAAGGCCATACCATTTACGTTTAGTTAAAATATTTTTAACTTTTTCAATTGGAAAATAAAAACGCGTGATAGCCATGATGTAATTGATCACCACTAATAAAATTCCAATTTTAATCACGTCATAAATAAAAAAATTAACAGCACTGCCCAAATAACTGCCGTTAGACATTCCCATCCATCCATAGGATGCTAAATCTGCGAATGCTTGTATTGGTGAAAAAATATCCATATTTTAATATTATGAACTTAGCAACTCTTAAGTTCAAGATGACTGCTTAAATAAATTCCAACATCTTCACAATCATCCATCAATTACCTTCAATTTATTTAAGCAAAATCTCAGTTATTTATACTATAATTACTGCATGAATAAAAAAATATTGTTTGTTATTGGCACAACTCTAATTTTTAGTGCATGCACAAAGACAAAAACTCCCAAAACAGTACAAGATTTGAATCAAAACAATAATGCGGTACAAGCAAGTGCGTCACCAACTCAAAAGGCTGCTAACCCCACCTCTAATCCGAGCTCAACCCCCCAAACTTACTCTTTAACTGACATCTCAAATCACAATACCAAAAATGACTGCTGGTTCATCATCGATAATTCCGTGTACGACGTTTCTAATTTTATCTCAAACCACCCTGGTGGAATAATAATTGCGCAAGGATGTGGAAAGGATGCTTCAAAATTATTTCATGCAGTCGGAAATCATCAAGGAAAAACAGCTGAAATATTGAAAACTTTGAAAGTTGGCAACTTGAATTAGTGTCTTAGTTGCTTTTTGCATCCATTTTTTGTCCCTACTTCAAACCAATAAAATCAGTAATAATGGCTTCTATGACAGCCATTCCTTTTATAAAAAAACACGAGCTCCTCTTTGCTTTATTATTAATTTTTTTGCCCTACATTTTTCTTATTAATGCAGGAGATAACTACACTTGGTCAAAAATGCTACCAATTGGAATTAGCTGGCTAGGAGTACTTCTCTTTGGAGATTTTTTAAATAGAAAAACCTCTAAGGATAAAAGTCTTCTTTCAAAAAAAATAATGACTAAGAGAGTGATGACACTAGGAATTGCCTCAGTAATAATGAATTTTTTCTCAGATGTTACCGGATCATGGCTAACAAGATTATGGTACTATCCAAACACTTCGCCAATTACTTATTTTACTTTTTTTGCACCACTGGGATATTTATTTTTCGGATTGATTCTGTTTATTTTCTATCATGCGTTTAAAGGTCTTCTTAATAATAAAGTTAAAAGTGGACGAACGAAGAAGGCAGATCAAAAAAAATATCAAGTAATAATTAACTTGTATCCGTTTTTAGCACTAATATTAATATCAATATCTTTAGTTTATTTTTATAATCTTTCTCAAACATTCCCCATAGATCATCTAAATATAAATCTTCCTGTAGAAATGACAGTAGATCTTGCCAGCACTTTTGCTATCTGGTTTGGAGCGTTTTTCTTACTTGAATTCTTGTGCTTTAAACAAAATAAAGAAACTCTTACAAGAGATATTATTAGACACAATTTCATACCTTTAATTGCTATATTATTGTCCAGCGTAGCAATAATAATTTTAATAGAGTGGTTTAATGTCCCATTCCAAGCCTGGACTTTTGACAACTGGGTGGGAGAAAAATATCAATTCTTATCTATACCAGCATTTGCATATCTAATCTGGCCAATTCAATACTTGGTTTTACTACCTTTAATAAGGCTTCTGGATAACTCGAACCGAGAAAATGTTTGGTAAAAAAACAACTTTACATAATTGTTTGAAAGTGGCTATACTACAATCAGTAAAATAATACCTGAAAGGAAAGTTATGACAATTTTTTCAAAAGGTGATGGATGCGATAGCTGTGGCGATGGCACATGCTCTTGCTAACTTAAGCATCTAAACTATTTATAGCCGGCACCCCATAAGGTGTCGGCTATTTTGTCTGAAATATAACCATATATAGATGTTAAAATACAGTTCATGATAAACAAAATTCTTTATAAATCTGTAGGCTTGGGAGGAACCTTTGATCATCTTCATGATGGTCACAAAAGTTTTATTAAATATGCTGCCTCATTTTCTAAAGAAATTACAATTGGCGTAACAAGTAAGAAAATGACTTTGTCAAAAGCCTACAACAAGACAATTGAGCCTGTTCTTGCCAGATCAAAAGCAGTAATTAAATTCTGCAGTGAAGAAAAAATTAATGCAAGGATCATAGAGCTAAACGATCCTTTTGGCCCAACTATTGAAGAAAAAAAGACGGTTCAAGCTATTGCTTGTACTACAGATACAGTATTAGGGGCAGACAAGATCAACGAGATTCGTTCTAAGATGAGCATGAGAGAGCTTCCCATACACGTTCATAAACTACTTCTAGATAAAGATCATATCGGGCCGATCAATTCTTCAAGAATTAGACAAGGTGAGATTGACAGAGAAGGAAATGTTTTTGCTAATATATTAAAAGAAGACTTTATTTTAAGTGAAACTCAAAGGAGTTATTTTTCAAAACCTCAAGGAAAATTGGTTGTTAGTCCAAACAAACCAGATTATTTCACCTGCGTAGTGGGGGATGACACCTTAGAACAATTTGTTTTAAATAACTGGAAGTACAATTTGGGAATTTTTGATGGAAAGAGAGAAAGAGTGGTCGTAAACTCTGAAGCCTTAAATAAATTAAAAATTGACGAAAAAGTAATTAGTCTGCCTGGTACAATCTCAAAAGAATTAAGCTTGGTGCTTCAAAAATGGGTAGAAAATAGAAATTTTAAACATATTTTTGTTGATGGTGAAGAAGACCTTGCGGCAGTCGCCCTAGTTTTGCTCCTACCTCTTGGATCTAACATTTATTACGGACAACCAAACCAGGGTATTATCGAAATGAGAGTGACCGAGGGTTTGAAACATAAAGTTTTTGAAATTTTATCTAGCGATCATACAGCTTAACCATAAAACCGAATCTTTCACGAAGATTATAAATCTGCTACTCTTAAGTAATGTCTACACTTGCAACAATACTTCGACCAACTTCTCTTGAGAATTACATTGGTCAATCTCATCTGGTAGGAGAAAACAAACCAGTTAGATTAGCGCTCGAAAAAAACCACATATTTTCGATGATTTTTTGGGGACCACCGGGTGTTGGGAAAACCACCTTAGCATATATTGTCGCAAAAAGTTTTGGCAGAGAATTTCATAGTCTTTCGGCAGTTTCTGCAAAAAAAGGTGACATTAAAGAAATTATTGATGCAAGCAATCGACAGAAAACATTAATGCAGGATTATAAAGCTCCTGTTTTGTTCTTAGATGAAATTCATCGATTTAACAAAGCTCAGCAAGACTTCCTTCTCCCATATGTAGAGAATGGAACTTTGGTTTTGATCGGAGCGACTACGGAAAATCCAAGTTTTGAAGTTATTTCTGCGCTTCTATCTAGAACTAAAATTTTTGTTCTCAAACCACTGAGCGACAATGAAATGACACAAGTAATTGATAAATCTATAGCTCACCTTAAACTAGGTAAAAGAGCGATTAATAAGGCTACAAAAGAGTGGCTTGTAGCATTTGCCAATGGTGATGCTAGAAAATTATTAAACCTAATAGAGCATACTCACAGTTTGTATCCAACAATTAGTGTAGAGACACTTAAAGATACGCTGCAATCAAATCAACTGAGCTACGATAAAAAAGGAGAAGAACACTACAATACTATTAGCGCTTTTATAAAATCAATGAGAGCTAGCAATGCAGACGCTGCTTTATATTATCTAGCAAAAATGGTTTCAGCAGGGGAGGATCCAAAATTTATTGCTCGCAGAATGGTGATATTTGCTTCTGAAGATATTGGTTTGTCAGCGCCAACTGCTCTAGTTGTTGCTAATGCAGTTTTTGAAGCAGTTCATAATGTTGGATATCCTGAGGCTCAAATAAATTTGGCACACGGAGTAGCTTATTTATGTAAATGTAAAAAAGACAGGTCAGCTTACGAAGCCTACTTCAAAGCCCTACGAGATGTTGAAAAATTTGGCAACCTACCCATTCCTTTAGAATTAAGAAATGCTCCAACTAATCTAATGAAAGAACTAGAGTACGGCAAGGGATATGAAATGTATCCCGATGATAAAAAAAGTCTGTTGCCTAGTAAATTAAAAAATAGAAAATATTTAAAATAAATAATTCCTACAAATAATCCAAGAATTTTAACTTATTCTATGGACATGTTCGAAAGAATAAAAATAACTCCAGAACTTGTACTTAAAAAGTTCTTTGGCTACTCTAATTTTAGAGAAGGGCAGCTAGAAATAATAAATAACATCTTGGCCAAAAAAGATACTCTAGCCATTCTTCCAACCGGAGGCGGCAAATCAGTTTGTTTTCAAATACCAGCACTTATTATCGGTCAAAATATAAATGATCCCCAAATAACGATAGTTATTTCCCCACTAATCTCATTAATGAAAGATCAGGTAGACTCTCTCAATAGCAAGGGAATCTCTGCTTGCTACATCAATAGCTCACTATCTAAAACCCAACAAATAAGAACTTGTAAATTAATCGAATTCAACAAAATCAAGATAGTTTATGTGTCTCCCGAACGATTAAAATCAAAAACTTTTATTGACCTGATTCAAAAAATAAAAGTTGGCATGATAGTAGTAGATGAGGCCCACTGTATTAGTCAGTGGGGCAACGATTTCAGACCACACTACAAACAAATTTCTGATTTTTATAAGTATATAAATAAAAATGTAGTAAAAGTTGCATTTACAGCAACAGCAAATAAGTTAGTTCAACAAGATATTTGCCAAACACTAAAACTAAATAAGCCTTTTATCTTCTTCAAAAGTTTTTCCAGGAAAAATTTATTTTTAGATATCATTAAATGTGAGTCGGAAACGATAAAAAACCTAGTATTGCTAAGAATTTTAAATAGTCACCAAAATCAAACAGGAATTATTTATTGCTCAACAAGAAAAGCAACAGAAAATCTTGTAGGGTTTTTACAAAAATATAATTTCCCCGCAACATATTATCACGGAGCAATTGAGAAAAAAGAAAAAGAAATAATCCAAAATTCATTTATCAATGGAGAAAAAAAACTTATCATTGCAACAAATGCCTTTGGAATGGGCATTGATAAAAGTAATGTTAGGTTTGTGATCCATTACCAAATTCCTGGCAACATTGAAAACTATTATCAAGAGATTGGTAGAGCAGGAAGAGATGGAAAAGATTCAAGTTGTTACTGTCTTTATTATGAAAATGATATGAGAATTCAAATGAGTTTTATTAAAAATAAATCAATTCATGAAAAAATAAACATAGATAAACTAAAACAAATCTATGAATTTTTAGAAACAAAAAGTTGCAGAACCAACATGATTCTTGAATATTTTGGTGAAACTCAAAGCAAAAGCTGCAATAATTGTGACAACTGCAAATTAAGAAAATCAAGACAAATTGTTCCAGTAGAGCATGCCTTACTCAAGAAAGTATCTGATTCAGAAATATTTATTATTAAGAAATTACTTAAAAAAAAGTATATTTATAAAAAACCAACTAATTTTTTAACAGATACTGAAATTTGCTACCTTAGTTTTGCAAAACCAAAAAATAAAACTGATTGTATAAAAATTCCTGGATTGGGAGTTGGTTGGACTAATCAGTGGTGGAAAATAGTTGCGCCGATTATTGAGGCAAATTAGTGGTAAAATACAAGAATGGAAATTAAAGATCTAATCACTGAATATGAAAAAATTAGCAAGTTTTTGAATACAAGGTGGCCACTAAAAAATACAGAACATAAGGTTTTTGCTAGAACTATGAAGATCATGGAAGAGCTCGGAGAATTATCCGATGAGATTCTGACTAGTATGAACTTACAGAGAAATTCAAAAATTGCAAAATTCTCAAAAGAGAATGTTGAAGATGAGTTTGCTGATGTTATGGCCTCATTAATACTCCTTGGAATAGAACTAGATATCGACGTTGAGAAAGTAATGAAAAAGAAAATAGAGTTTACAAGAGAACGATTTGAAATGGAGTAAAAGTTTAATATATTTTTTTATGAACCTAGGAAGTTCGCCTAAAATGTTCAAAAAAACTATATTAAACTAATAGATTGATAAAGTTCACCATCTTTAAATCCACGTTTTCTATAGTATTCCCTTGTCCCAACTGCAGAGATCACCGCTAATTTTTTAAATTTTTTCTCTCGTGCTAAATCAATAGCTCTCTTAATTAATTTTTTTCCTAGTCCAAGATGCTGAGCCTTCTCGTTTCGCTTTTTTCCAACATCAACTACAGTTCCATAAACATGAATCTCTCTTATTATTGCCGAATCTTCAAGCTCTTGAATGAAAGTTTTTTCTGCAGGTAAACTCAATCTTAAAAACGCAACAATTTTCTCGCCACTTTTCTTTTCGTTATCATCTTTATCTCCACCAACAATATACTGTAAAAAAATCTCGTTACTTGTCGATGTTTCATACGAAACCTCATCCAACTTTAGATCTTTTGGTTCAAAAATTGTGTTTCTAATTTCTCTAGCTCTAATATCGCGTGACTTTTCGCCTGCTTTTTCTAGTTTCTGCTCTGCAATTTGCCTAAAGTTGGTTAGTTTATTACCCTCAACAATATCACCTGAAGGAATGTCTCTGATCACTCTGGTCAACCTGCAGTATTCTGGAGTATTTAGTAAACAGTATTCTAATATCTCTAGCAATTCTTCATAGGAATAAGGCTTCCACAATCCTTTTTTATAGTACTGCATTAACTCAGCACTTCCTATCAAGGAACAAGGATAAATTTTTAGTTCATCTGGCCTAAAATTAATGTCAGCAAATAATTTTTTATAATCCAGCTTATCTTCTCTGACCGATGAACCATACAAGTTTGGCATCCAGTGAGCATGAATTTTAAAACCTGCTAATCTAAGTAATTTCACTGCTCGCTTCGTAGCCGCCACAGAATGTCCTCTTTTATTCTTAGTCAAAACTTCATCATTCAAACTTTGAAATCCAATTTGAGTTTTAGTACAACCAAGTTTGCGAATTCTAATAACTTCCTTTTCTGAAATATTATCTGGACGTGTTTCGATGACCAAACCAACTGATCTTATTTTTGCAGTTTCGTTTATTCTATGTTGTTCAAAAAGCTCATCCCAACTTGAAGTTTGATAAAGATCAAATCCTCCTATTTTTTCTGGAGCAGTATAAAGTTGAGAAACTGTTTGGTTGTAAGTTTTTGTAATAGAATTTCCTTCAACCTGATACTTTTCAAAAGTTTTTTTATTATCGCTAGGAACATTTGTCAAAAGATTTTTCAATAATGAATAGTGTTTTTCTATTTTTTTTCTATCATCTTTAATACCAAAATCATTCAAGGCTCTAAAACATTCTTTGATAAACCAAATTTGATAATTTTCAGGATAATAAGACCATGTTCCTCCTAATATAATCAGCTCTGCCTTACTTACACTATGACCAATATTTTGAAGAGCCTGTAGGCGATTGTATGTTTGTAGGTACGGATCAAACCAATTTCTTTCGGCTCTTTGAGCTCCCGGCTCATCTGAAAGATAACTTTTTGGCATTCTCACATCACTAGGACAAAAAATACATTTTCCGGGACATGGGAAGGGCTTTGTTAAAACAGTTATTGGCGCCACTCCAGATTGAGTCCTAGTTGGTTTCATCTTTATAGAATCCAGTATGAATCGTTGAGAAGGTTTTAAGCCATAAGTGCCGGCAAGCTTTCTGTAACCAAACGTTAACTCTTCTTTTGAAAAGACACCGCCGTCTTCCTTTGCATATTTTTTTATTAACTTTGCTAAAGTTTTTGAGGTAATATCATCTATTAACTCTAACTCTTGAAATATGGAAACAAGAGAGTCAATATACTTGGTATAATCAAATTTGTATCTCATATGCAGATAATATTATAGTCGACAAACTTATAAAAACATAATGGACATAACTACAATAAAAAAACTAAATAAAATAAACTTAGATTTCTACAAAACTGTGGCAACAGATTTTGATGATACTAGACAGTATTTTTGGCAAGGTTGGAATGAATTAATTACTCATTGTAAATACTTTAATGAGTTGAAGTTGCTTGATTTAGGATGTGGGAATGGAAGATTCTATCAATTTATGGAGAATACTTTTCCAAAAAAAATAATTGATTATCTTGGAATTGATAGCAATGAAGAATTGTTAAAGTTTGCTCAAGAAAAATTTTCAAATAGAGCGGGGGACTCCAATAGTTTTAAATTACAAAAAATTGATGTTATCTCATCACTCATCGAAAAAAAAGACTTTATAAATAGTGATAATTTTAATGTTGTGGTATCTTTCGGAGTCTTTCATCATATTCCCTCATATGAGTTAAGAATAAAATTACTAAATTACTTAAAATCAAAAACTTCTGATGATGGAGTAATTATTATCTCTTTATGGCAGTTTATGGAGTTCGAACGATTTAGAAAAAAAATTTCCGATAATGAGCTCAACCTAGAAAAAAATGATTATATACTTGATTGGAAAAGAGGTGAAAAAGCTTATAGATACTGTCATTTTATTGATGAAAATGAACAGAATAGGCTTATCGCAGAGTCAGATCTTGAGCTTATAGATATATTTAAATCAGACGGAAAAGAAAAAGAAGTTAATACTTACCTAGTTCTAAAAAAGAAGTAGAATACTAAATAATTATGAAAATAGTCATGTCTCTTCTAATAATTATTTTATCAATTGTTGGGATTGCAGACTCATCATATATCACATACGAAAAGTTTTCTGGAGTGATACCAGACTGTGGAGCGGGGTTTGACTGTGGAAAGGTACTAAACAGCGAGTGGTCCAGTATTGGACCTATTCCTCTTTCATTATTGGGATTTATTTTTTACACAACTGTTTTTACATTAGGAATTTTAAATTATCTTGATTTTGATACTAAAAATTTCCTAAAAAAAATTACAAAAAAACTTGATCTAAAAAAATCCAATTTACTCAGCTTAATAACTACGCAAGAACTTCTATTAATGGCAACTACTTTTGGAGCACTTTTTTCAATTTACTTGGTTTTCTTAATGGCTTTTGTAATTGAAGCATGGTGTAAATATTGTTTAGTTTCTGCCTTCACATCATTTACATTATTTTTAATATCATCCTTATTTTATTTGAAGTACCAAAAAAACTCTCCATTTTTAATGAAAAAAATTACGCTGTGGATCATACATTTTCTATACACCAACATCATCAAAAAAATATTCTTCCTATTTGATGCAGAGTTTATACATAATTCACTTACAAATACTGGAAAGAAACTAGGGTTAAATAAAGTTGCACAATTTTTAACAACTACATTATTTTCCTTTTCACACCACAATCTAGAGAGAGAAATTGACGGAATTGAATTTAAAAATCCCGTTGGACTTTCTGCTGGTTTTGATTACAACGGAGATTTAACAAACATATTACCAAACGTTGGTTTTGGTTTTCATACAATTGGAACAGTTACTTTTCAATCATATGAAGGAAACAAAAAACCTAGACTTGGAAGATTTCCAAAATCTAAGGGTTTACTTGTAAATAAAGGACTTAAGTCTTTGGGAGCAAGAGCAGTTGCAAAGAAGTTAACAGGATTGGAATTTTCAATTCCAACTGGAATTAGCATTGCTAGCATTAATAAGCACTATGATTCTGATGAGGAACAAGTAAAAGACATCCTAAAATCATTTATTATTTTTGAAAAATCAAGTGTTAATCATAGCTATTATGAATTGAATATTAGTTGTCCCAATACGTTTGGTGGCGAACCATTTTATGCTCCAATAAAATTAACTACTCTTTTAGCCTCTCTTAAAGAATTAGAGATCTCAAAACCAATTTATGTAAAAATGCCAATTGATAAAAGCGAAAAAGAAATTCTACAAATATTAAAAATAATTGATAAATTTGATATTGCAGGAGTTATCTTTGGTAATCTTACAAAAGATAGATCTAATCCTGACGTAAATCCAGAAGATAGAGAACGATGGAAATTGGTAAAGGGAAATCTAAGTGGTAAACCTACCTGGAATAGATCTAATAACTTAATCAAACTAACAAAGAGAAATTTTAAAAATAGATTTACTATTATTGGCACGGGGGGAGTGTTCAATGGAGAAGATGCTATTGAGAAAATAAAATGTGGTGCAGACCTAGTGCAGCTAATAACAGGAATGATCTTCGAAGGACCACAGGTTATTGGTGAAATTAATCTAAGATTATCTCAGGAATCCTTCAACAATAAATCCTAGAGAGTATGCTGCTACAGCTGCAATTGAGCCAATTAATAACATTTCTAAGCCATTGAAAAACCACTTTCCTTTTATCACGAAAGTTCTCAGGCTTCCAACAAAAAACAAAGCAAGGCCTGTGGTGATAATGGACAATCCAAACTGACTACTTTGAGCAACATCAATTCCAAGCAACATTGCTAAATAAGGAATTAATGGTAGCATTCCAGATAGTATGAAGGCTATAAAAGTAACTAAGCTTGTTGCCCATAAATGACGGCCATTAAAAAGATCGTGATCGGCTACATGAACACAACTGGTTGCTTTACAGTTGATTCCTTGTTTTAACCTCAGTTTGTGACCAGAGCGCTCACCTAAATAGTCCCCAATGGCCATACTCAGTCCATCGGCTACCATATTTCCAATTCCTAAAATTAAAATAATTTTTGTGGAAAGTCCTGCTCCCATAACTCCGGCAACTACTGCAAAAGTAGTAACTATTCCATCACATGCCGCAAAAACTGCTGATTTTAGATATCTAGGCTCTATTTTCATTACTTTAATATACTATAATCAACACTTGCTTGGTATACTCTCAATTAAGATGACTAATAAAAGAATGCTATGGCCAGATGCTATTAGAATAATTTCTGTTATTCTAGTAATTTTAATTCATACCTCTGCAAAAGCTGTCTTATCATGGGGGAAAATTGGTACCTCTGATTGGATGATAGGAAATATTTTTGATTCATTAGCAAGAATATCAGTGCCACTATTTATAATACTAAGTGGCTCTTTGCTGTTGCACAAAAAAGACAGCTTGAAAACATTCTTTAAAAAAAGAATTAATAGAATCCTGCTTCCATGGATTTTCTGGGGAACAATATTATTATTTTTAAATAACTATTTTGGAGTTGCTGAGTTTGGAAGTAAAAATTTTAAACTGTTACTTATTGAAAATTTTCTTAGTGGATTCTGGTTTATGCCCATGATTGTTGGAATCTATGTAATTACACCGATAATTAAAAAATTTGTTGTAAATGCCACTAGGAATGAACTCAAATACTTCTTTGGAATTTGGTTTGTATTAGCATCACTCATTCCAACTCTAAACAATGTATTTAATCTAGATATTAGTTTTATTAATCCCAACTGGTTTCTTTATTTAGGATACTTTGTTGGTGGCTACTTTATTGTACATAAATTAAAAATTTCCAAAAAATTAATTCAGCAATCAAAAATACTTTTTTTTCTTAACTGGATAATTACAATTATTGGAACTTATCAAATGTCATTTGAGAACAATCAACTCTCTGAACACTTCTATGAGTTTGTTTCTGTAAATATTTTACTCATGAGCTTTTCGGCATTTATAATTTTATTTGATTTTTTCAAAAAAGTTAAATTAAACAAAAATATTATCTTTTATTTAGATTCATTTAATAAAAACAGTTTTGGAATTCTATTGAGCCATATAATGATAATAAGATTTTTTACTATCAGTTCCTATCCGTTAATCTCAATACCATTATCAGCTGTAATAATATTCTTAGTATCCAACTTGTTGATAAGCGGTTTGAAAAAAATCAGTTTCCTTGAAAAAATTGTAGGATAATTTTATTTAAATTTTCCCAATCCATTGTTTAAATATATTTTTCACTTCCTCTAAATGTCTTTCTTCCATAAATGTGTGGCTCGAATCCTTAATTATGTGGAGTTCTTTTTTATTTGAACTTATATTATTATACAAATCTTGTTGAGAGCTCAAAGGAGTTAGTACATCTTTTTCTCCAACAATTAATAGGGTTGGAACGTTGATAAAATGAGCTTTCTCCACCAAGTGATGTTTTAATAAGTCTTCTGCCAGAGTCCAGTTAAATCTTTTAACAAGGCCTGGTCTAGAATTGCTCTTTTCCAAACGATATCCATCGCTTTCCCATTTTTCCATCAACTCTTTACCAAGACTTTCAAAAGTAATCTCTCCCGATAGGAATGCAGATGTAGGGGCAAGTGCTTTAACTTTTTCTGGATAATTACTAGCAAACATAAGATTACAAGCTCCGCCCAAACTGTGTCCAGCAACTACAAATGGCTCTTGATACCATGGTTGTGAACTTGCCCAACCAATGACGTCTTCGAAATCTTCGTAGTAATTAGTTAAAGTAGCTTCTTGCAAATCTCCGTCACTTAGGCCCACAGAATTAGTGGCATCGTGCCGAACTACAATATAATCATCTTCTAAAAAGGCCTCGGCAAATTTTTGAATATGAGGTTGATTATAAGTGCCTGCTAATCCATGCGCTATAAAAACAAGACCATTCTTTCCAGTTTCATTTTCTACCAAAACAGAAATGTTTTTCTTTTTTCTATTAATTATTTTTTGCATTTTTATAACTTTTTTCTTTTTACGAATTTTTCAATCCAGAAATTTTTTCAATATTCTTAATAATCCCATCTTCAATTTCTATATCAACGATATCTCCTTTTTCAACGATATTTTTAGACCTATTCTTTTTCCAAAAGTATTTTGGTACCTTAATTTTTTTAAGATGATGATAGAGAAGAGTGATTGGATCCCCATGAGATATTAAAATACAATCTTCTTTAAATTTAGCTTTTTCTTCAAAAATATCTAAAATTCTTTTCAGCATAGATTCTCTAGACTCCTTAGAAGGTTCGTCTTCTCCAGATGTATTTAAATGATCAATCTTTCCTTGAATTTTTGGACAAAATGCTTCAATAAGTCTTTTGTCTATAACAACAAATGATTTTGTTTTTGAGGCAATAATTTCTGATGTTTGTACACATCTAACAATTGGACTAGAGTAGATAGGAATTTTATTTGCAGAATTTTTTTTAAACCAATTTCCTATCTTAAAAGCATGAGCTCTTCCTTCTAGAGATAAATTTAATGGGAGATGAAAAGCAAAAACTTTTTTTGGATTGGCATAAGCAGTGTGGCGAACAATATAAATATGCATAAAGAGATTATATCAACAACAGTCTAAAACGTCTAAGTTAACCTCCAAAATTATGGCAGGATTGTGTTAAATTAAAACTTCTCGACAACATTAAAGTTATAATACTAAAATACATTAAATAGATGCTAATTCTGAAACAAATATGTTTGGATAGGTTTCCCAAAATTTTACCAAATTTCTAGGATCTAAATCTTCAATTATCATAGCTAATAACCTCTGATCTGATAAAGACCCCAATTTAGGTCTTTCGGCAACATAACGTTCCTTTTGATCTTGAGTTAATTTAACTCCAGAAGTTCTCTCCATACTGTGCACCTGAGCTAAGCTCGCTTCATTGTTGGGTTGTCTCATATAGCGAATCATACCATGACATTCAACCGAACAACCAAGTGCGAAAAATTAACTAATGGATTTGGACAAAGACAATTAATACATATTAAAAAATTCAGATAAATTTTGACTATATCATTAAAAATAACATTATCATACACTTTTCTTATCATGCATTTAGAAAATCAGGTTGGCTCTAGCTTAGAAGAAAAAAAGCCGGAAGAAAAAATTGTATTGCCAGAAAATTGGAAAAGAGCACTTAGAATAATAGAGCAAACATCTTTAGAAACTGAAGTACCATATGCAATCATTGGAAGTTTAGGTATAGCTGCAGCTTGTGGAATTGCATGGGATACTAAGGGTCATCCTTCTGAAGAAGAAGTGGATCTTGATATATTCGTAATGGGAGATAAAAAGCAAAGAGAAATTTTTCATTCAAAAATAGTTGAAAAAACTGAAGAAGGGATGCCTCTCATAGATTCTAAAATGATATTCGGCTCTCATGTTGTTTTTGAAAGTGAGGGGACTTTTGTTGAGCATAAAAATCTTAAAGTTCCTGTCGAAGAAAGAGTTTTTAAAACTATAAGAATTAGTTTGGATGGTATAGATTTTCCTGTGATTAACCCACAAACTTACCTTGCACTGTTGAAAATATATAATCGAAAATATTCTCAAAAAATGCAGGTTCGAGTCAATAGTTTAGTTAAAAAAATTAGAACCAAATCTACTGATTTTGATTTATTGAGTAGAGATGATTTACAACCATTGGTAAAACTTAAACATAGTTTTGAGGTGACTCATCTAATGAATCAATTAAGAAGAAAAGTAGCTGGATTAAAATCAAATGATCAAGCAGCCACTGTAATAGACAGTTTTCATACGCGTTTTCCAAAACTCTGGAAAATTTTACATAAATTATCTAGCCATGAGTGATGGCACTGTTGTACTATGTTGGAACTTCTTTCACAGATTCTATTTTTCCAACAGGAAGCCAATCATCCATATTTCCATAGCTACCTCTATTTATTCTAAAAGGTGAAATCTCCTTAATATTCTTCAAAGTAATCAGAATCAAATATCTTTTTGAAAACCTTTTGATAAGTGAATCATTTAAACAAGTTTTAGTTTGATTTTTTGTTAGTATTTCTTTTGAATCTTCTGGAGTTTGTTTTTCTGATTCCCAAACATTTTTTACATCTGCTTTTGCTTTTATTAAACCATCACCTTTATTTTCTATAAAATATAAAGTGTCTCCCTCAAATACTTTTCCATATGGCATTTTTCTACCTGTCGCACCTCTTACCACTATCGTTTTCTTTTCACTCAGAATATTTTCCAATTCTTTTGCTTTTGAATCTAAATAAACTACATGATCCATAAATTCCTTAGTTTAATTTTTATTATATAAAAATTATAGCCCAGGCTACCTTCTCTCGCTAGGGCGATTCACCTTGTATCAGGTTGGAACTAGTTCTTGAGGAGAAAATGAGGCGTACTAATGGGGTAGAGAATTTGTAAAAAATTAGATTGATATATAGTTATATATTTAATTGATGGCACTGTTGCAATATGTTGGAACTAATTATTTCAATAGTTCTTACTATCATAGCTAGGATATATAATATTTAAATGCATTGGTTGGGATTTTTAGCAATATATGTAATTTTCTTTTCTATTAAAGATGTGATTCGAAAAAGATCTCTTAATAGATTCGATAACATGGCTGTTTTAAGCCTGGAATTTATTTCAGCATTCTTAGTTTTTTTATTGGTTTCTTTAATTTTTAAAATTCCCCTAACAATAAACTTATATACTTTAACTTTTTTGGGAATTGGCATTCTTCATGGCTTAGGAACAGTGGGCAAAATTAATGCCATGAATATTTCTCTATCTAAAACCGTAATATTATCAAAATATAATATTATATTCCCGATGTTATTGGGTTTTTTCTTTTTAGGGGAGAGCAGTCTTTTAAATGTCTATTCTTTTTCTGGAGCTCTAAAAATTATCGCCATAGTATTGCTTCCTCTTTCTCTTTATTTGTTACAAAAAGGAAATAAAGAAAAAGATAGTAAAACATCAAAAGTTTGGTTAGTTGGTATGGCACAATTTTTTATTTTTCATGCGTCGCTAGACTTTTTTATGAAGCTAAATATTAAACCAGATTTAATTGTTCAAGCTGCTGTTTTTCAAAGATTTTCTGCTGCTCTTATTACCTTTGTAGCAGCTAAAATAAATAGAGCTAAATTTCCTTTTGAGAAACAACTGTTTGGAATAAGTGCGATCAATGGAATTCTCATCGGTGTTGTATCCTTTGCTTCTTTATCTGCCCTAACTACTGCTCCTTTAGTTATTTACAAACCTTTGGAAAAAATGTTAACCATGATAATAATCGCTTTTTTTGGACTTTTTGTTTTTGGCGAGCACAAAAAGATAACAGAACGAAACAAGTGGGGTTATCTCACAACGATAATAGGAGTTATTTTATTAATTATCTCAGAAATAATTGATTTGATGGGGTGAGAACTTATGCAAGTGGACTATGTTAGAACTTTTTTTACTTCAACCAATATTTCTTTTCCATCATTTTCGATGACTATGGCCTGACTATCTTTTAATGTTTTGACTTCATAGCCATTTTTTTCCCACTCAGTTATAATTTTATTCATTTTATCTATATATTTTTCTTTTCCATAATGCGGAAGAACTAAAAAATCAACTAAATTGAAACCAGAAAAATCTTTCATTACAGGTGCTTTATTTGGATCATCAAATCCTCTTGCGATATCAATTGTTGGACATAGTAAAAGTGATCCCGCACTCGAACCAATATATGTAATATCTGATCCCACTTTACTTTTAATAAAGCTTTCGAATCCGCTTTTTCTTGCCCATTCCAACAAATAGTAAATATTACCTCCTGCAACAAAGATGATATCGAACTTTGCTAATTTTTGAGCAATATTGGATTTTTTAATTTTTGTCAATTCAATATCTTCAACTTTATATCCCAACTCAACTAATTTATTTCTATCTTCATCAACAAACCATTTGTCATCATAAATATCTCCAGCAGTTGGAATAAATGCTACTGAAGAAATTTTTGGATTTGGAAGGTTTTTAATAAGTGCGCTTGCTGATTTTACGAAAAAAGAAGTAAGGATAAATTTCATGTATTGAGATTATATCAGAAACAGCGGGGCAGAGGATTAAATAAATATACTTTAATTTAGATTGATATATAGGTATATATTAGATGTTGATGGCACTGTTGTACTATGTTGGAACTTCGTCATTAAGAAACTCTGATAAAATGAGAACATGGAAAATAACAACATCTTACAACCAACTAAAAGTGTATTAAATGCATTTTCAATAAATGATAAGCCTATCTTGATAGAAGGAGGCCAGGGCACTTCATATTTGTGTGGTAAAACTATAATTAAACCAGAAGAAGATATTGAAGAATCTTCTTGGACATCAGAAATACTATCAAAAATTAAAGTCGATGGCATAAGATTTCCAAAACCTATAAATGCAATAAATGGTGAATGGGTCTATGAAGGATGGAGTGCTCATAATTTTGTTGAAGGAAAAGAAACTAAATCTAGGTGGAAAGAAAAAATTGAAATTAGTAGAAAATTACATTCAGCAATTAAAGATATAGAAAAACCAAATTTCATTGGTAATAGGACTCATCCTTGGGAAATCTCAGATAAAATGGTTTGGGAACAAACTAAACTAGAATATGGTAATGAACTCAAACCTGTAATTTCTAGATTGGAAAAACACTTAGAGCCAATACAAATAGAGGAACAAATAATCCACGGTGATTTAACGGGTAATATTTTGTTTCATCCAAAACTTGCACCAGCAATAATTGATTTTTCTCCATATTGGCGTCCAGCAGAATATGCAACAGCTATCATTATTGTAGATTCTATAGTTTGGGAAAATTCTCCAGATGCTCTAATAAATGAAATGGATAATAACTTTGAATCCAACCAGCTACTAATTAGAGCAGCAATGTGGAGAATTAAAACAATAGAAGAATTTATAAAACAATATGGCAAAGGAAATATTAACGAAGTGGAATCATATCACCATTTTATAGATATTTTATTAGAAAGAATTAGTGAAATATAGATTGATATATAGCTATATATTTTATTGATGGCGTGGTTGTACTATGTTGGAACTAACTTAGTTCGAAATAATTCATTTACAACTCAGTGTCATTTATCCATTTAATAATTTCTTCTGAAAATTATTTTTCTTTTCCTTCATATCCATGATGAGCTCCAGATAATAAATGAGTCTTAAAAGAAGAGAAATAGATAACTTTTATTTTTAGTAACTAGTAGATCAATAAATATAAAAGATTGCAAAGAATGAGAATAAAAAATATAAAATACTTATTACAAAAAGGATAGATTTGATGGGTTGAGCCTTAATATCCTTAACAAGCGTCCCATCCTTGGCAATCTTATAAAGATGTTTTGACCCTAAATACAAAAGATATAGAATAATTATTCCACCAACTATAGAAAAAATATATTCAAATGACACAATAAATCCTGCCAATATATCTAAATTTGAGAAAAAAAGTATTATAAGAAAAATAGCTCCTAAAAAAATTGCTCCCAATATCAAGAGTTGGAATAATGGCCTAGCTAAAGCCTTAAAAAAAGGTATAAATAAAACAAATAAAGAAACTAATAGTGGGAACACATAAAAAACAAAAATAAGAGCTAAAACAATTGTCCAAAACATAAAAAACATCCTTTTAAATACTTTAAAAAACTTCAGCTATATTATATATTCGATTATATCACTTAAAAAGCTAGCCTCTTTTAGGGTCATTATTTCTTACCCTTCAACCACTGATATCCATAAACACCAGCTCCACCAGCTAACAACCAACCAATCGAAGAGCCTCCGTTCTCTGAACTAGATGAATTATCATTACTTGAGGGTATAGGTGTATAAGAAGGCTTAATTGAAGGTCTTAGAGTTGGTCTAATCGTAGGCTTTATTGTTGTACTGGGCTTATATGTTGTCACTGGTTTTGTGGGGCTAACAACTGAAGTTGAACCACCATGACAATGTCTTGTTCCAGTTGTGTATCCCCATTTTGCACAATTTGTTCTGCAATAATGACATCCGTCGGATGCTGTACGTCCTGGATGAGCATAAACAACACTAGGATTAATAATTAATGAGAAAAGAGAAGATATGACCAATATCTTTAGACACCTTCTCATTTATTTATTTTCTTTTTAGTTTTTAATTTTTCAATCTTTTTTTTAACTCTTTTTGCTTGATTCTTTTTACTACCAACTTTTTTTACTTTGACCTTTTTTTCTTTTTTAATTATTTGTTTATTTTTATTAAATCTTATTTTTCTTAACACAGAAGATATTAAGTAGGCACTAATAGCAAAAAATATAACCTTGCTCAATCCACTGTCCTTAACAGATTCTACAAAACTTTTTTTACACTCTCCATCATCATTGTAAAAACCATCTTCACAATCACATTCTTTGCCACCGATATAATAACTTCCGACTGCATAATTTTCCTCACAAAACTGCTCTTCATCTATACACTCGCCATCTAGCAAATAACCACTATCACAAAAACACTCACCACTGTCAAAATAACTATTGTATCCAATTTCTTCAACACAATATTCACTGCCCTCGATGCACTGTTCATATTCCAAGATATAATCATCTTCACACGCACACTCTTCGTCGTAATCATCATAATATGAGCCAACACCCAGACTTTCTTCACAAAATAAATCTGCATCTATGCAATTAAACCCTGTTTCATCCCAAATATAATCATCCTTACATTCACAACTGGAAAAACCATCCGATTGAGAATTGTTTCCAAACTTTTCTTCACAAAGTTCATCCTCTGATATGCACTTGTTTTTTGATAAATTCCAAACATAACCAAAACTACACTCACACTCTTCTGCAAGGAAATCATAACTAGTAAATAATCCATATTCATTACTGCAGTATGTGCTACCACTAATACATTTATTGTTATCCAACACATACCCTGAATTACACTCACATTGATCTAAATAATTGCTTTTTGAATTATAGCCATATAAGTTCTGACAATATTGGTCACTAGTGATGCATTGGTTTCCAGAAACCACATATCCAGATCCACATTCACAACCTCCCAAATAATCAGCTCTGGCATTGTAACCATACAAATTTTTACAGTATTGATCATCCGTTATACATTTATTACCCGACATCGTGTATCCATATCCACACTCACAATTCCCGCCAAAAGTAGCTCTCGCGTTATAACCATATATGTTCTGACAATATTGATCATCAGATATACAACTACCACCAACATTAATGTATCCATATGAACATTCACATGAATTAGTTGCATAACTATAAGAAGAAAACGATGGGCACGAAACATATGCCGATATTTTATTTGGAAGAAAAATTAAGAATGATAAGACAAAGAAAATAACATGTTTCATTTAGTAAATTATAGCACTAAAGAATTGTAACAATTATTAAGAGAAGCTTTTTCTAAATAATAATAATTCATATATTTTTGATACTTCTTGGTTGGTCTACCTCCATAAAACTTTCTTCCATGTTTGCCCCATATTTTGTCAGCTAATTTTTCCATCTTATCTTCATAATCAAACAATTTACCTAAATCTCTGAATCTCTTGCTGTCGTTTCTAGCTTTATAAGAAAGATCAAGACAATGCCTACAAAAAAAATAGTTCTGCCCGAAATAAAGAGCTCCAACACGCCTATGACAATCACTAGCAGGACATACAAACCAATATCTAAAACCTCCAAAGTGGCATTGCGTGGTAGTTAAATCAACCCAATAATTAAGCTTGTTTTTCTCACCTGAATAGTTGTCTGTTGTTGTGTAATAAAGATTTATTCTTGAACTGTGTTTTTCGCTCAAATCTAAGTCATAGGAAATACTGTTTTTTGATTCTCCCCAGACTCCGCTTGTTGTCCAAGTTATGCCTCGATTGTAATAAAAATTTTTATCTTTATATTTCCCAGTTCTTATCAACCAAGTAATATCAATTTTTCTAGTGTTTTCTACTGTATCTTTTGCCATAACTACTATTTACCGAAATCATTAAGGAATATCAAGGGGTGTCCCCATCATTTACTCTGGTAGGGTCTATGCTTAAAAATCAATAAATTTGGTACAATGCAGGAAATGAAATATGAAAATTAATATTTTGGTTATACCACTAGGTTACTATAATTCTAAATATGCAGTTGAATGCAATTCTTATGAAGAGATTAATAAATTAAATCCAAATGCTATTGATAAATATACTTTTTCTTATATTAAATCTTTAGAAAGAAATACTAATTTAGAGAGTGAAATAAAAAAATCAAGAATATCATTGGGTATTCCTAGAGATGGGTATACAAAAAAGGAATATGATGATTATCGAAAATCAAGCAGACTACCTTATGACCCCAATGGCAATATTATATCTATAGAATATAAAAAAGAATTCGGTCTATTGATGCAAAATTTGCATAAAGAAACCAGAAGAATTAGAAAAATATTTAGCATTATTCCGCTTGTTGATGCGTCTTTAAAATATCTTATTATTCATAATGGTATCTACGAAACAAACACAGCCATATATGTTGAGAATGATTTTACAAACCCTTTACTAGATATAAACGTTGCAAGAATTGTTATACAAAAAAAAGTTAGTAAAAATCATCTAATAAGGTTTATCAAAGAAAATTGGGATGCTATAGAAGAAGCCATGGAAATTGAAAATGTTGCTGACAATAAAGAATTGTACATTTCTGATAGAGATTTTAAAATTATCGAATTACGAGAAAAAACAAAATTAAAATATGTTGAAATTGCTGACCTGATATCAGAAGAGTATCAAGACCATGACATAAACGAAGATTCCATTAAAACAGCATATAAAAGAGCAATAAATAAAATAAAAGCAACAAACGACAGAACTCTAAAATAGGTATATTAAAATTACCCTTAATCTAAAACACATACATCTTTTCAAAACCATGTTCTAATCCAACTATAAATAAATAGATGGAGATAAAAATGAAACAATATTCCAGTTCGGACTTTTACCTCAGTGCAATTTGTCTTGCCTTTGATTGCACCATAGAACGACTAGAAAAAAAACAAGGCAATTATGTTGAGTTTATCTTCAACGACTCCCCAGAAAAATGCATTGAAATAATCACTTCCTATTGGGCAGGTGAGTTACTTGTCGATCCCAAAAAACTCATCTCTGCAATTAACCAATTAAAAACAAGAATCCACGAAGGAAATTAATATGAAACAAATTCAATCACTTATCCCAGTAAGAAAATTTCTTAATGCCTATCTAAAGAAAAATAAATCAGCAAGACTAAAAACACTATTTAAAAATGCTAGAAAAATTAAAACCATTTCCTATATAGGAGACTGGCCTTTGCTAACTGAAATTATTCAAATTTGTGCAGAAAAAAACAGGTTCTTTGGAAAAGAAAAGATCGTTAAGGTAATGCACCTATCAACAGACCCATTGTTAAATAAACAACGCATAGATTCCAAATTAGTTGCAATATTAAGCAATAGAGAAGATTTAATAGCTAAAGTTTCGAACGATAAATAAATTAATGATGAAATGGTTAAACCAAAAACTACGAGCTGAAATAAGAGATACTTTTGAGCCTTTATATGGAAAAAATGTTTCTGATAAAGAAATAGAGTCAATTGCAGAAAATCTAACTGGTTTTATGGAAGTAATCATAGACAACAAACATGAAAATGAAATCAATCGGCAAACAAATTCCATACAGGAATAAATTCAATGGCTATCGTTGCTCTCATAGAAATAAATGGCTTTTAATTGCCAACAAAAAAATATCGCTACAAGCTTTAATGCTTTACGAGTTTTATATAGATATTTCTGACTTCGATCACAAACATACAACCTTTAGAACTTTCAAGGTTAGCTACAAAAAAATCTCCGCTATTTTTAACTGCTCAGAAAATACTATCCGTAATTGGCATAACCAAATTTTCAAACTAAAACTCATTAGTACGACTGATGAAAGACAAGTATTTGAACTAAATAATCTTGAAAGATTTATTCCTGCTGGCATTTGGAAAGGGGAGGCTAGTCAGTTTGCTAAGTCCGAAAAAAACAAATCAGTTGAAATAATTTTACAATCAATGAGAAATAATTTCCAAAGCGTTGAAGAATCTTTACAACCAGTTTCAAAAATAAGTGAATCTGACATCGAGTATCGTGCCACTAAAGCTCTAGGTTTATCTAAGTATCCTTCTAAGGTTGTTACATCTAACAATAAGTTTACTAGAGAAGATGAAGACTGGCTTAATAATAAATACTAATCGTACTAGTCATTCAAATAAATTGGACTAGTACTTTTATAAAGGAAACCATACAATGAATATAAATGAAAAAGATATGCAAGATTTAATTTACTGTCAGTACGCCAGAAAATCATCAGAAACTAAGGAGAGACAAGCTCTCTCAATCCAAGATCAAGTCGCTGAATGCGACGAATATGCCCACCGAGAAAATATTGTTGTGGTTGATTCATTAAAATTTCAAGAAAGCCGATCGGCATTTAAACCAAATCATCGCCCAGAGTTTAAAAGAATGATTCAAATGGTAAATGAGGGAGTAGCAAACTCTATTTTATCTTGGAAACCAGATAGACTTTCGAGAAATCCAGAAGAGGGCGGAAAACTACTTCAAATGCTACAAGATGGAACTCTAAAAGAAATAAGAACTGCTACTGGTGAAGTCTATAATCAAAACTCTGACCACCTTATTTTACAAATACATTTCGGAATGGCTAATCAATATTCAAGAAATCTTAGTCAAAATGTTAAACGAGGTATGCGTAGAAAATGCTTAAGAAAAGAATACCCTTATCCAGCTCCACTTGGCTACGTTACTCAGGGTGAACCAGGAAGCAAAAATTTAATTCCACATCCACTAGAAGCTCCAGTGCTGGAAGAAATGTTTAAACTTGCATCTCAAGGATTGTATTCATTTGGCTGGTTTGTGAGATGGTTTGAAGAAAAAAAAGTTACAACTAAGAGAGGTAAAAAAATAAGCAAGAGTCATGTAAAACATATACTAACAACGCCAACATACTATGGATATTTCAAATATAATAACGAACTTTTTGAAGGAAGCTATGAACCCTTAGTGAGCCTACCAACTTGGAACAAGGTTCAAAGAGTATTATCTGATAGATCTAAAGCAAAAATAAATAGTTGGAAACCACTTTTAAATGGAATTATTAAATGTGGAGAATGTGGCTGTTCAATTACTACAACGATTAAGAAAAAACTTAATAAAACCCTCAATGAGAAAGTGATTTATAAATATAATAACTGCACCCATAGAAGAGGGAATTGTAACCAACCACCAATTAATGCAGATCAGCTTGAAAAGCAACTGTCTGAAGCATTGGGTGAGATTAAAATTAGTAAAGAGGTATGGGAATTAGGAATCAAGCTTATTAAAGCGAAAAACTTCAGTGAGACAAATAAATATGATTCCCAGATTAAAAGATTAAATGAAAAGCAAGAAAGACTCCAGGAAAGAAAAGGCAAGCTAATAACAATGAGAGCTGATGAAGAAATATCAAAAGAAGAATTTAAGACTCAAAAAAACGAAATATTAAACGAAGAAGTTAAAGTTAAATCACTATTAAGCGACTATTCCGACTCATCTAACAATTGGTTGGAACTGGCTGAAGAGTTTTTGAATATAGCTTTTTATGTGCGTGACATCTTGGAACATGGTTCCATAGAAGAAAAGAGAAAATTGATAATAACTATCGGTGAGAACTTTATTTTGAAGGATAAAAAGCTTACTTTCCAGATGAAGAAGCCATTCGATGCACTCCTTTTGCCAGAATACCGTACTAATGTGATGCCCGACTTGGATTCGAACCAAGATTGACGGCTTCAAAGGCCGCTGTCCTGCCATTAGACGATCGGGCAACTAGGATCTATATTTTACCAGAGAGAGCTGTTTAAGTGAAGTTGATTAAATTGCATAAAAAAATAGCCCATCGGGGCTATCTTTATAATGAGCGGGTAACGATACAGTGCTCGAACCTATTTAGCCTGGATGACTATATCAAACCCGATCTAGTTTTACAGTTGAACATTCTTAAAGAGCATTTGCAAATTGATTCTTTTGCTACCTTTAACTAACCTGCTTTCCATATTTTATTTCTCAAAGTGTTGTTTGTACAAGGTTGTTACTGATGATTTCTGTCAATTTTGCGGTATGGATTCAGCAGCTTCACCTTGATAGTGTTCTCTGATTATTTTTTCAGCTATCTCCATCAATTCTTGTCGTCCTTTGTTAGATCGAGGGTCGCTCTCCATATCGGTAACCTGTCGATCATCAAAACCAAGTAACTTACCCTCAGTTTCAGAAGTATTTGCACTGCCGATACCATGTGCTCGTTGAAATTCAAGAACTGATCGGGAAGGATCACCATCGTAGTAAACTACGTGTTTGGGTTTGAGATCAGGATTTTGTGTAAATTGCCCTTCCCAGTAGTCTTCTGCCTTCACTACATTTTCAGCTCTTTTATAATGCGCCCCAGTCTGCCTGACTATATGCTCAGACATTTCATCTTCAAATGTTTCTCTCCAATCCATTTCGGTAAATAACTTTTCAGCAAGACCTTGAACAGCATCTTCACTAAACCCTAACTTTCCTAATTCTTCGGCAATAACCCTTCTCACATCATCTTTTTTGTCTTGTTGGAGGTAATAATTTTTTTCATCATTATAAGTTTTAAATGCTTGTCTAATAGGTGAAGAGTCATCTATTCGCCTAGCCCACTCAACAAACCGAGATATAAGTTCACGATCTTCGATCATTACCCTTTTTTCCTCACCCTCTACTATCTGTATTTCTGAAGCATATTTGGAACCTGTTTCAGGATCTACAGGAGTATTCTTTGGTAAAAAAACCATACCAGCGTCAATAGTGATTCCAGAATTTTCTACAGTTTCAGGCCAAACGAATACATCATTCCACTTCGTTTCACTTTGCGGTTGCGTAAAATCCTTTTCCCAGCCATTAAAAGCAAAATCATGTTGAGAAGCTATTACATCAGAAGGATAAATAAAGAAGACTTCATTGCCACTTTCACCACCATAATAATCGTCAGCCACGAGTTGAGCAGCAAAGTGGACTGCTGTTTTGTCTGGATATTTGGGCGCTGCTGCTAAATGAAAATTCATTAATTTGTCCAGTTTTTCTCTGGCCTTTTCTTCAGTTTCTTCTCCAAGAACCCAATCTCCCATCCATGCCCTCACAGAACCTTCATCCCTAGACCTTAGTTCACCAATAGCCATTGGAGGTCTTAGTAATCTCTGATCATTCATCACTCCAACGAATCCACCGTGGAATTCTTGTAATCCCGCAGAATGATACATCATTGCATTATGATCACGGAAACCTTGTCTTGTAACATGAGATAAAAAGTGTGGATTCAAACGTTTCCATAAAGCTATGTATTGCTCTGTAGATAAACTTGATAACACTTCAGGTTTGAGTAATTCACGCTTTTGCTCGTTACTGAGTGGGGAGTTAGCGATTTTTTCGTAGTAGTCGTCCAATAGTTCTCTTGGTTGAGGGATTTCAGCGCCTTTTTCTTGCAGTGCTTTGACTTGTTGTTCAAGAGTCGAAGCTTGTTGATATAAATCGTTTCTTTTAGTCTGTATTGATTCAATTTCAGACTGTAGTTCAGAGGCTTGTTTGTCATCAACTCCAACCAATCCTTTGAGTTTTACTATTAACTTCTCTGTTCTTGTTGCTAGTTCTTGTTCTTTCTCGCGTTCTTGTTGGTAAAACGCAGTCGTTAGTACAGAAATTTTGGCAATTTGCTGTTCTTTTTCACTAATAGATGCAGATGTTCCTCGTTTTTCCGATCTGGTTTGAAGTATTTGAGAGGCAGTCTCTGATCTTCCAACAGGATCTCTATCTTTAGAAATTGCCCTTGGATTTGTTAGTTCATTTTGTGTTTTAACAATATTTTCTGGGGTTGCCTCTGGATTTGGTTCTGAATTCATATACTTATGATAGCTGACTTTTTGATATTTTTATAGTTAAAAATTTTAACAGGTTCGAACCTCGTTACCCGTATTTTTCACTCCCAGGCTAAGCTCTAAAAACAAAAAAATCTGGGTTGAACCAGATTTAAGTGTGATTTTAAGGCTAGACTGAAAGATCAGTTCGATGAATTCTCTTTATGAGCGGGAGACGGGGTTCGAACCCGCGGCCTCTTCCTTGGCAAGGAAGCGCTCTACCACTGAGCTACTCCCGCAATTTTTGTAAAGAACAAAACATATTGTACCCTCGATGATCCTTGTTGTGAATAACTATATTAAATTAATATCAACGATTGGTGTAAAATGAGTTTTAGATGAAGAAAATTATATTATTTACAATCCTAATAGCTGTTTTTTCCATTTCAATTTATCTGATAAATGAGAATAGGGTTGCAGACAAAGTTTTAGGAACAATGATGTATGGATCTAATAATACAGCAAAGAAACAATCGGCAAATAAAGATAAGAAAATAGTTTTTGAAACACAAAAACTATACTCATTAATAAATTCCTATCGTAAAGATAATAAAGTAAGTCCTCTGCAGGTAGATAAATCTTTAGAAATAAGTGCTAAAAGAAAAGTCGCTGACATGATTGAGAATAACTACTTCAAGCATGAAGATGAAGATAACATTGAATCTTGGTACTTATTTAAAACTGCAGGATATGAATATAAAACTGCCGGTGAAAATTTATCTTCGGGAGCAAACACTCCTTGGAAAGTTTTTGATGCATGGAAAAATAGCGAGATACATAATGCTCAGTTATTAAATGAGACATATTTGGATATGGGAATTAATGTTGACTGCGAATCTTACAAAATTGCAAAAAGACCATCGTGTATTGCAGTATTACATTTGGGTTCAAAATAAAAATCACTAAAAAGGGAAGGGGCACACTTGAAAAATCAAATGTGCCAAGCTCAGGGATCGAACCTGAATCTCATGTTTTTCAGACATGCGCCGTGACCAACTTGGCTAGCTTGGCATATTCCCATATTCTACAATCCAGTTGCAAACCAGACAACAGACAAAACCACTTATAGAGATGCAAAGTTTGTGGCTTTCTAATTTTATCTGTGGACCCTAGAGGACTCGAACCTCTGACCTTCCGGATGTAAACCGGGCGCTCTACCAACTGAGCTAAGAGTCCAAAAATGAATAATGTGCCCAGAAGAGGAGTCGAACCTCCACAGATTTCTCCATACGCACCTCAAGCGTACGCGTCTACCATTCCGCCACCTGGGCATTTTTTCATTATTAAGATTTGTATTATAAAACAAATCACTATTTTTTAATAGGCTGGGTGCCGGAGAGAGGTATCCCAGATTACTTTGTATCTGGATACATTTCTCAAGTCCTTAAGGACTTGATGTGCAGATTCTCACCTACGGTTCAAGCCTTAATCAGTATTTAACAAATTTCCACATAATATGTAGAAATTTGTTAAGTGCCGGAGAGAGGAGTCGAACCTCCACAGATTTCTCCACACGTATCTGAAACGTGCGCGTCTACCATTTCGCCACTCCGGCTCAAACTGCCATCATACTCCGCACACTTCAAAATCATCAAATTAATCTTTAGGTTTGAAAGACCCATGTTTTATATTTTCTGAAAACTTCCTATAAAAAGCCTCAACAATAACATCGCTTGCTTCATCCACAAGAAAATATGTTGTATTTAGTACTAGATCATAAGAGTTTGCTTTTTTGCTATCTTTTTTTAGATATTGTTTAACAAAGTCTCTTCTTTCTTTTTCAACCTTGGCAATAATTTCCTTTGCTTGCGCTGTTGTGTAACCTTCATAATCAATTGATCTTTGCACCCTAATGTTATAAGGAGCAGTAATACTCACATGAAGACCTCTGGCAAAAGGCGTAACGAAGTTGCCACCTCTTCCCAAAATTACAACCTTACCCTTACAAGCATAAGTCAAAATAACTTTAAAAAGCTCTTCTGTATACTTCACATCATTAACATACTCTCTGTTTAAAACAGAGTGAACAATATCCTCAATACCAGTTCTAGCTTTCTCATCAATTTGCTGAATTATTTCTTTTCGTTTCTTTGTTGATTTCGCAATTTCTTCTATTAGTTGTTTATCAATTAATTCAAAACCAAGTTTGTCAGCAACGGCTTTTGCAATAGGAGCACCACCGCTTCCAGGCTCTCGGGAAATGGTTATAAATGGAGCAGAAGTAGCAAATGACGCATCGTTGTTATGTGTTTCTGGTGAAACCATCTTTTGTTTAAGCTTAAAAAACCTTAATGCCTTATTAACTAGGGGATAGTAGTTTGTGTTCATAGTGATAATTATATACCATAGACAAAACTTATTGCTATTAAGTGGTAAAATATAGGAAGAAAAGAGATATCAGCGCCAGTAGCTCAATGGATAGAGCACTTGTCTTCGGAACAAGGTTTGTTGGGGGTTCGAGTCCCTCCTGGCGCACAAGGTGATAGCGAAGCTCGAGAAGATGCCCTGGGTTACCTGGAATAATTTACTGTATCTTGATATAATACATAACTGTTATTAAATAATAACAAACGTGGGTCAGTAGCTCAGCTGGTTAGAGCACCTGCCTCTTAAGCAGGGTGTCCTGGGTTCGAGTCCCAGCTGACTCACATTATCTTATTTTTGATTTTTACCTTTTCGATATTCCTTTGGCGTATCAGGATAAAAGAGATTGTGCTTAGCTAGATAAATTAGTTCTTCTGGAGTAGCTTCTCCTGCTCGAGCATGCCGGATCGCTCGTTGAAATTGATGCTTTTTTCTCCAACCAATTTGTTCAGCTGTAGCTACAGTTTCCAAATCCTTTGGAAGTCCATCTTTTTTACGGCCAGATTCAAGGTCTAAGTATTCTTGGTATTCAGGTTTTCTTGGCATAGTAGTTTTAATATGTTATTTCGCAACTAATCCGACAATCCAATCACATCCTTTGTTTTTGTTCCCCAAGAAACAAAATCATCTTTAGTCTTTTCCACCAAAACAGGTTTGACAAATCTATTAACCATTTCCATTGTATTAAAAACATTCAGTTCTCCAAACAAGAACTCAAATCTCTCTGACAAAGTCTTCATGATGGATTCTCTAGCAACCATATCAATATCCCAACACTCTTTCTTGAACTTCCCCCAAGCTTTTTTTCTAAGTTCGTAATGGAATTGCTCGTCTGTTTTTCCTTCTTTTTTCTCAGATAACTTATTTTCATCTAGCCATTTATACATTTTTTCCAACAATTCTTTTGGAAAATCCGGATGATTCATCTGAATATTTTGGAATCCAGTGGCTAAATGAACTTCGATAGCTTCTGATTTTGGAAATTGGCTAAAAAATTCATCGGGTAGGGTAGAAGCTCCATGCTGAACAGCGCCACCAATTTGGTAATTGTTTTTGCATGCCTTAGAAATTTCAGCTAGTACTGAAAAATCAACATCTAGATCCTTTAATGTGCCATCTGCTAATACAACACCTCCGTGTGAAGTTCCGGTAGCAACACTAATTTTGCTCATTCCAACCATTCCTTCAGGAAGACCAGCATTAAATCCGGTAATGTAAGCGGTGAAATCTTCAATAGTGCTATTTTTGCCACCTATGTGACCAATTTCTCCTCCTAAAGAAATTTCTATTCCTTTTGGTTGTAAGCCACGAATAAGTTCTACAAATTCTAAAGAATGTTTAATGTTTGGAGCTTGTTCTTCTTCTACCGAACTTGCATCTAAGTTTACTAAGGTGGACATGTCAATATCGATGTTATAAAAACCAGCAGAAACTGCTTGTTTAATCATGTCCTTAATTAAATCAATTTCCCCATCATCAGGAACTCCCATTGCTTTAGCCTTGGCTTGAAAGTGGTCTCCTTGCACAAATAGAGGACCAGACCAACCTTCACGCAAAGCAGCCGCCATTACTACCGTTGCATACTCAAGGGGAGATTGGTCGGTATAGGCCATCTCCGATCGTGCAATTTCAAAAATCATCGCACCAACATTTTTCTTTTTTGCGACACTAAATGCTGAACGGGCTAAATCATATGTCATTCCCCTAAGATTCATTGCTGGAACAGTGAAATCTGTAGGCAACTCACCCCGACCACGAGCCATATATAGATCATTTATGGATGCATAAGCTACACCATTTTCTTTTCCAAGTTTCCAAATCTCGTATCTTGCATCCTGCTTTTCAGCTTCAGAACCAAAGACTGCCAGATAAACTAAATCATCAATTTTTTCTTTCATAGTTCCTTTCGTACTTTATATACTAAAGTCTAAATTTAATTGCCGAATGATCTAAAACATGAGTGGTGTCAATAAACCTGATTTTCTTACTCTGCGTGGACATTACCAAAGTATGTGTTCTTGCTCCTGACCCAAAAAATCTTACACCCTTTAAGATACTTCCTTGAGTCACGCCTGTGGCACAAAAAATTGCAGTTTTGCCACTCGCTAAGTCATTGTGTGTATATACTTTATCAAGCTTTCCACCCATCTTTAAGAGTCGTTTTTTTTCATCTTCATTCTTTGGCCAAAATCTTGCCTGAAGCTCTCCTTTTAAACACCTCATAGCTGCCGCAGTTATTACTGCTTCAGGCGCTGCGCCAATTCCCATAACTGCATGAACACCACTTCCTCTCATACAAGTCTCAACTCCTGGAATTAGATCTCCATCAGCTATTAATTTAACTCTCGCACCAGTTTCTCTAACTTTGGTAATCAGCTCTTCATTTCTTTCTCTATCTAGAATCACAATCACTAAATCTGAAACATGACGCTCCAAGCCTTTTGCGATTGCTTTTAAATTTCTTTTTGGAGTCCAATCAATGTTTACCATGCCCGCAGCTTGCTCAGGTACAACTAGCTTATCCATATACATGTCAGGAGCATGAAAGAGACCACCTCTTTCAGAAGCTGCCAAAACCGCAATTGCTCCAGGACCAAACACAGCAGTTGCATTAGTGTTTTCAAGAGGGTCAACTGCTATATCGACAGCCATACCTTTTCCTGTTCCCAATTTTTCACCAATGTAAAGCATTGGAGCCTCATCTCTTTCGCCTTCACCAATTACAATTCTGCCATTGAAATCAAGCTGATTAAAATGAGTTCTCATAGCCTCGACTGCTTTATGATCAGCTCCTTTTTTATCACCAAAACCAGCAGCTCTAGACGCTGCAATTGCTCCCACTTCTGTGGCATGAGAAAGTGCCAAAGCTAATGATTCTTCCATGGTTTAATCCTTCCAGTTTTTAATTGCTGATTTGTAGGATGTATCTTTTGAGGTGTCAAACCAATTGCCTTGAAAGACAAAGGCGCTTAGTTCTTTATTTTTTGCTAATTTTGGAAATACGTCTGTTTCTAAACTTAAATATTTATTTCTTCCAATAAAATCAAATATTTCTGGTTTTAAAATATACAGTCCAATGTTGACTATACTTATGCCTTTATATTCCGAAGTGTCAAGAAATTTAACAATTTTATTACCATGCAAAAATGTTTGCCCATATTTTTTTTCACTCATTCTAGGTTTTACACAAATTGTTGCTATGGAGTCTTCATTTAAATGAAACTCAAATAAATCATCTAGATTTAAGTCTGTTAGAGTACTGTCATTAATTACCAAGAATGGTTCATTGCCAATTAGTTTCTCAGCATTTTTGATAGCTCCAGCGCTCCCCAGTGGTTCTTTTTCGCTACTATAAACAATGCTAACTCCATTAGAAGAACCGTCATTAAAGATATCTTTTATCTTTTTCTCATTCTCTCCAGCACAAATAATAATCTTTGTAATGCCAAACATCTTAAGCTGATCAATCATAATTGAGAGAGCATACCTGTCATTTATTTTTTTTAATGAAGGAGTATTGTTATTGTTTTTCTTACCACCAGCTAGAATGACTGCCGATTCAATTTCTGAGCTCAATCCTTGTCTTACCAAACTTTCAATTGCCTGAGATCTATTTCTAACAGTATGATCATTAATTAATGAATCAACTTTCGTGAGTAAATCCTGTGATAGGGTAATTGTAAGACGAGTTTTTGTCTTCATAGATTAGTAAGATTTTTGATACAACTCAAATTATCATACTTTTTCATACATTTGAAGAACAGATTTAAATTTTCTGATTAGGAGGCTTCGGACATTTCTTCTAAGGCAGCCTTAAAAAAATGAAACTGGTTTGTTGGCTGATTGTTTTGATCATAAAAACTAAAACCAGCAAAAGGACCCGGAGCTCCTTTTAACAAAAATGGTGTAACCGCTAGTACGCGATCATCAGACCATATATGCTGCATGGCATATGTATAGTAGGATTCAAGCCATCTAGAGTTTGCAGTTGTCTCTTTCCAACCAGTTTCCGTAATCATCACTTGATAATCATGACCTGTTTTAGATTTCAAAAAATCAAGCTCATACTGAAATCCTCTTAACGAGTTTTTTCCATATCTTGTTGGTGAACTTATGAATCCCGGATTAGGGTAGGAGTGAGAATTCCAGATATCAATATACGAAAATATTTCTGGGTCAGCTTTATACATCTGAGACAAATAATTAAATGCCTCAAGAGTATTGCGACCATTTGGAGCATCTTGATCCATAGCAGCTGGAAGAATCACATAATTTTTTTCTTCTGTATGAGCCCAGTTACTTACAAACTTCAAAATTCTAGAATATTCTTCTGGATCTACATGACCGCCCCATTCAGAAGCGTGGTTAACTTCGTTATAAACAATGACGTGTTTTTTGTCTGTTGGCCAATTTAGTTTTGATAAAAAATTTAACTGATCAATTATCTCTTTCTTATTTGGAACATTCCAAGAATCGTTTTCTAGGGAATATCTTGTCGTAAGTCTAACAATTGGAACAACTTTTAGTTTTCTTGAATTATCAAAAAACAACTGCCATTCTATGAACTTATCATTCGTCAGATCATTTAGAGTTATTGGCACAGTTACATAACTCCATCCCTTATACTCAAAATCAGTCTTTGCGCCAAGCACATTTTCCTCATTGTTAGATTCTTGGTTAAAATCTTCTAGTTCTTGGTTATTTTCTGGAGAAACCAGCTTTTTTGCATCTGTAAGTTCAGACACATTTAGAATATGTACACCTAATTTTGAAGTATCAAAAGCCATGACAGAATCAACACTTATTAATAGTGCTAAGCAGGAGAAAATAGAAGAAAGAAGTAGTTTTTTCATTATCATTTGTATTATTATAGGATATCATTTCCAGACTAAAATGTCAACCGTCATCACTTTTAAAATCAATTTGGTACAATAGGTATTAATTAATTATGAAATCAGTTTTTTTTGTTTTTGCTTGGTGTCTACTTTCAGTTGGAGTTGTCTTTACCACTGTTGCTGGATACACATTTTATAAAGAAAATATTATCTCTCTTCTCGAAGGAGATAGATATGAAGATAATGTCCTGATTACAATGGGGGAAACAACTGCAAATAGCAAAGAAATATTAGGCGCTACCACAATTGTTGAAACTGATGACGCAAGGGCACTAATTGTTGCAAACTTTTTAAAAAGATATAACACTCCAAAGCCACTTGGGGTAAGAAACCTCAATCACCCTCTGGTTCCAGAAGATTATTTTGGGAAATTTTTTGTGGAACTAGCCGATGAGTACAACTTAGATTTTAGATTATTGCCAGCAATAGCTATGCAAGAAAGTAATCTATGCGTCAGTACCCCAAGACCTCTAGATGAAAACGGAAATATAGTCGAGTCATATAACTGTTTGGGGTTTGGGGTCTATGGAACAAAAGTTACTATGTTCCCAAGCTTTGAAGCCAACTTTGAACAAGCAGCTAAAACATTAAAAAAGAACTACATTGATATTGGCTTAGATACACCATATAAAATAATGAAAAAATACACTCCTCCAAGTGATGGGAGTTGGGCAGAATCAGTTAATCAATGGATGGCAGAAATGCGTTATGACGACAGAGGTTCTGGCATTAAATTAAAAGAGGATGCCGATTTACTTGAATTTGTCGACGCAACTCAATCTGGAAACTAAATTAGTTGACAAAAAGCAATCAAAATATTTCTCAAGTTGTGATAAACAAACAAACTAAGTGTTTGCAGAGTGAACATTAGCGAGTTGTCGCTTTAGCTGACAATATAGAGCGTCAGCTCACGATGTAAATATTTAGTTTGTTTGTTTATTTAAGCTAAGATGACCTATTTTGATTACTATTGACAATCTTATAATATATTGCTATTATACATTTACCTCAGAAGGTTTTTCCTCACCGGGAACTTCGTTCTGAGACAAAAGAATCCGCTAACGCGGATTTTTTTTTGATGAATGTCTAAAAAGAAGTGTTTCTAGTTTTTTAAAAATCATAAAACCTTCGGTCTTCCAGGAAGTTGCCCCTGAATAATATAAATATATCAAAACATCTTCCATATTATTCCTACGAGAAGACATATTACTTCCACCAACTCTAACCTCAAGATTTTGGTCGTTATTAATGGCACTAACAACCCCGGGGTATTCAGAGAGCACTTTTATTGCTTTCTCTTTATCAAGTTTTAAACTTAAATTAGTATCTACTTCTATCTTACGAGCTTTCATTATAAAAAATCATTTCTAATAGATAAATTAATAGATCAAAATATAACAGAAAAATGGGAGAGTGCAAACCAATTGTGCCGAAGAGAGGTATCCCAGATTACTTCGTATCTGGATAGCCTCCCAGACATTATGTCTGGAGACACTTCTCACGTTACTACGTAACTTTATGTGCGCATTCTCAGGTCCCGTAGGGACTTGATGTGTAGACTCTCACCTTCGGTTCGATATTATCAACAATACAATTGGTTTTACGCCACTTTGGTGGCATAAAACCAATTGTGCCGAAGAGAGGAATCGAACCTCCAAGGAATTGCTTCCACACGGTTCTAAGCCGTGCGCGTCTACCAGTTCCGCCACTTCGGCACGTTTACAGATGATATTTTACACCAGAGAGTGGTCTATTGCCATCGGAGTCATTTTTTTATAAAATGAATAAATGATTCAAGCAGAAACCCCACAAAATCTTGTTAAAGATACTGTCGTGAAAGTACATGGGTTTGCTGCTCCTATTAACCAATCAACTCCATCCAACCAATCAGCTCCTATTAATCAATCAGCTCCAACTAATCAAAAAATTAATCCTCATAAAGAAACTGATTTATCTGAACTATTTTATCACTGGTGGCATAAAATCGCCGTAATATTACTCACATTTCATGGTTTATTTGGTATTTGGGAGTCAATAAAATTTATTGCTGTTGATTTTAGAGAGTTGGAAAATAAATTAGAACTACATCAAATTCAGGTTGAGGAAGTAAATCAAGTGATATCAATGGCTGTTGTTGTTGCCGGAATAACTTTAGTCAATTTATTTATGGCAGTTAGATTGAGTAAAATTCGAGAAAACAAAGCTCATAACATCGATCTTCTTATTTCTACAATCCTTATTATTGGAACAAAGTATATTCAGGAAATTCTGATACAATTTGATTTATTGAATATATTTACCAGCTATTTTTAATGAATTTTCCATTTGAGTATATACATAAAACCAACAAACGCTCTAAATCACTAAAGTTAAGCATTGATCAAAGAGGAAAAGTTGTAGTTACTTCGCCAAGACTTATTCCAAAATTTATCATTAATCAGTTTGTTAAAAAAAATGAAAACTGGATAACTAACGCTATAAAAAAAGCAAGCCAATCTACAAATTTTGACTCTGCTACACACACATTTATTTTTGGAAAAAAATACCATAAAGAAATTTCTTTTTCAGAAACACAAAAAACAGGTATCTACGTAATGGGGGAGAAACTGATCTTTAATCCATTAACTGCTCCAAAAATATCTTCTGATAAAGACAAGCAAGATTTAGATAAGAAGTTTCAAAAAAAGGTTGATAATTTTCTAAAAAATACTGCTAGTCATTTTATAGTGAAAAGAACTCACGAGCTTGCAAAAAAAATGGGTCTGACCTTCAACAACATCACCTTAAGAAAACAAAAAACTAGGTGGGGTAGTTGTAGTAGTCAGAAAAATCTCAACTTTAACTGGAGGCTAGTTCACTTTGAGACAGCAATCATAGATTATGTAATAATACATGAGCTCTCACACTTGGTTCACATGGACCACTCTAAAAACTTTTGGGAGTTGGTGAGAAAATATGATGCAGAATATTTAAACCACCGGGGTTGGTTGAAAAGAAACGGACTAAACTTAGGTTAATCAAATGATAATAATTCACGGAGAAAATACTACAAATTCAAGAGAAAAATTAGTTGAAATTATTAACGTTAAAAAAAAGAAAAATCAAGAAATCATACGCTTAGAAGCAAAACAACTTAACGAAGCAATTTTGGAGGAAGCCTTGGGAGCAAATGATTTATTTGGTACTGCGAAGACAATTATAATTGACGAGCTACACTCACTTCCAACCTCTCAAAAAAAGAAAAATCTTATCGAGCTTGTTTCCAAGCCACAAATTCACGACATCGTCCTATGGGAAAAAAGATCCTTAACAAAAACGATGCTTAAAAAATTTGAAAGCGGAGTTCCTGGAAATATAAAAAGCTTTGAGTTTAAAATTAGCAAGACACTTTTCACTTGGCTTGACTCACTTGGAAGTCAGGGAAATACTCAAAAGAAAATCAGCTTGTTACATTCAGCAATAGAAACTGATGGCGAATTCTTTTGTTTTTTAATGTTGATAAGACAAGTTAGACTTCTTATTGAAGTTAAATCGGGAGGAGTAGCAAAGGGAGCTCCATTTATGGTTGCCAAACTCAATAAGCAAGCCTCAAACTTTAGTTTGAACCAACTTTTAAAAATATATAAACAACTACTAGACATTGACGTAAAACAAAAAACATCTTCGTCACTTATTGATACAGTTACTATGCTTGACCTTTTAAGTTTGAAGCTGTAAATTAGTAAGAGTTAATAATAATCATACCTTATCATACTTTTTAGAACTGAAAGGAAAAATGTATAAAACAGTCAAAAATATCAATCCCGAAATTTTTAGAGGATACGACTTGCGAGGAGTTGCTGATAAGGACCTAAGCGAAGATATCTATTACACTTTAGGAAGAGGATACGCGACATTTTTACATGAGCGAAGAATAAAAGAAGCTGCTATTGGAAGAGATAACCGCTTAACCGGAGAAATATACTCAAAAGCATTTATTGCTGGCTTAAATGATGGTGGAATTGACACGATAGATATGGGATTGTCACTTAGTCAAATAGTTTACTTTTCATCATATGAATTTAAAACAAAGGGTGGAGCTATGATTACCGCCTCTCATAATCCGAAAGAATATAATGGACTAAAGTTGGGAGTTGGGTACTCAGACACGATGATTACCGAAGAAATTCAACACCTAAGAGAACTATGTGAGACTGGAAATTTTTCAGAAGGAAAAGGCACTAATAGAGACCATGATATCTTTCCAGCCTACAAAGCTGATATCTTAAAACATTTTGATCTAAAGAAAAAATGGAAAGTTGTGATAGAGGCTTGCAACACTGTTTCAGGAAAATTTTATCCAGATATTTTTAGAAGTGCTGGTTGTGAAGTAGTCGAGCAAAACACTGAACTAGATGGAAACTTTCCAATGGGAGTTCCAGATCCTACAGAAATTGAAGTTCTAGAAAGATTGGCGGAGGGTGTCAAAAAAGCGGGAGCAGATATTGGCTTTGCCTATGATACTGATGGCGACAGAATGGCAGTTGTTGATGAAAAAGGACAGGTTTTGTGGATGGACTCAATTGTTGCTTTATTCTCTCAAGATGTCCTTGATACTATGCCTGGTTCTAAAATTGTTTATAACACTCTCTGTTCCAGACAAGTAACTGAGGCAATCGAAAAATTCGGTGGTGAACCAATCATGTGGCTGACTGGACACTCATTTATTAAGGCAAAATTAAAAGAAGTTAGAGCTCCTTTTGGAGGTGAACTTTCTGGACATATCTTTTTTATGGATAATTTCTACGGTCATGACGATGGAGCTTATGCAAGCTTAAGACTCCTTCAATATCTAGAAAGAACCAGCCAGACTCTTTCTGAAGCTGCTGGAAAACTATCTAAATACATTAGTAGTCCAGAAATAAAATTTGGCCTAGCAGACAATATAAAATTTGAATTTATTCAAACAAAAATCAAATCAGAGTTTGAGGCTCAATGGCCTGATGCTAAATATATAGACATTGATGGTATTCGTATGGACACAAAAAACGAGATGGCTATTATTCGCGCATCACAAAACGGACCATACATAACTGTGAAATTTGAAGGAAAAACCCAAGAACAGTATGATTCTATGAAGAAAATTCTCAAACTCATGCTTAAAAAATATCCCGAAATTGACTGGGCTAAAGGTGTAAATACACACGCTTTAGATTAGGTTTTAAGTTAATTTCAAAATATCAGTACTTCAGTGAAAAAAAAGTATCTATGGGGTAGAATGAGGATATGAACAAACCAACAATTTTGATAGTGGCAGGAGGTAAAAACTCAAGATTTTTCCCTCTGAATACCGAAACTCATAAGGGTTTTTTGTCACTCGTGGGCAAACCAATTTTTGTTAGAGCGCTAGAAAATCTTAAAGAGCATGGTTTTGAAAAAATTATTCTTGTAGTTTCTAAAAAAGATTTTGGTGACAACGGATTCAGCAAATACATCAAAGAAAATGATCTTGAAAGTAGGCTGGGGCTTAATATTGAGGTAGTTTTACAAGAAGAAGCTTTGGGCATGGGCAATGCTTTGTTATCTGCTAAAGAACATCTCATAAAAGATATAAATGAATTTTTTATTTTAGCTTCTCCATACCACCTGAACGTTGGAAAGAAAGCTCAAGAACTCATTAACAAAAAACAAGAAACTGGAGCTAGTTGCGTATTATCCGGAACTAAGACTGAGAACCCAGAGCTTTTTGGAGTTCTGGATCTGGATCCAAACAACAAAGATAAGGTTTTGGGAATCACCGAAAAACCAAAAGATGGAGCGAGTCCATCTAATCTCAAAGTAGATAGTATTTACTTGCTTGATAACAAATTTATTAATGAGCTTTCAGCAACTTCTGAGGAAGAGTACTCGCTAGAATCTGCTATCACAGAATATTCCAAAAAAACCAATATCTCATGGATTGAAAACACAGAAGTGACTTTTAGTCTCAAGTATCCTTGGCATCTTTTTGATGCGTTTATGCAAATAATATCAAAAGAGAAAACATCCATATCAAAGAATGCAGAAATATCTAAAACCGCTATTATTAATGATGATAATGGCCCAGTAATAATTGATGATACCGCAGAAATAGGAGAGTTCACGAAAATCTCTGGTCCTTGTTACATAGGAAAAAATGTTTTTGTAGGAGATTATTCATTCGTCCGCGGTAGTTCAATAGAAGATGGCAGTATTATTGGAGCCAATGCAGAGGTTGCTAGATCTATTTTTTTTGAAAAGTCGACTATTCATTACGGATATATTAGTGACTCAATACTTGGATCTGAAACTCAAGTTGGAGCAGGCCTGATAACTGCCAACAAAAGATTCGATCGAGACAGTGTAAAAGTAAAAGTCAAAGATCATAAAATTGACAGCAAACGAGAAGCTCTGGGAATCATCACTGGCAGTAATGCTCAAGTTGGTATTAGAACAAATACCATGCCAGGAATATTAATTGGTAAAAACTCAACTATCTATCCAGGATTAACAGTTAGTAAAAATATTCCTGAAGATGGAGTTGCATCTTCTAGAACGCAAGTGAGTAAATGAAAAAACTTTCAGATTTTAAAGCACTACTTTTTGACATAGACAGAACCCTCACTGACACCAAGCGAGAAGTTTCACCAGAAATAGTGGCCGCTTTAGAAGAACTAAGTAAAAGAGGTTTCCAAACTGGTGTCTGTTCGGGTAGGGGTACTGCTGCAATAAAAAACAATATCTTGCCACTTTTCCCAAAAACTTCATTTCACATCACAACTGGAGGTTCACAATTAATTGATTCAAAAGGAAACATAATTTGGGCACACGCAATTCCTCCAAAAATTATTGAGGAATTGAGAAAATACTTAGATGATAGAAAAATGATGGCTGTTTTCATGAAAAGTGATGCTCAGTACACAAAAGAACCAATTCTTTCAAAACTTAAGGATCATTCCTGGAGCATTGTTGCCAAAGATCTGAGCGAAATGGAAAATGATGGAGTTGGATCAATCTACATTCCAAACCTGAATGATGAACTTATTAATTACATAAAAAATAACACCGATCTTTCTTTTAAATACATGACCGACAATTTTGGTAATTCATATATTGACGTCACAGCTAGAGGAGTTAATAAATCCGTCACCCTTCAAAAATGGTCGGAGCACACCGGAATTCCCACAAAAAAAGTTATTGGTTTTGGGGACGGTCAAAATGATATGGAGTTCATAAAAGACTGTGGCTTTGGTGTTGCCATGGGAAATGCCACGGAAGAATTAAAAAAGATTTCTGATAGAGTAATCGGGCACACAGATGATAACTCACTAGCAAAATACTTAACAAAAATTATTAATGGAGGAAACTTATAATGCAGTCAAATCAAAACGAAGCCAAAAACTCAATTTTAGACTCTAGAGAAGAAATTGCAAAATTGGATCTGGAAAACATGATGGGCTCGATTGAAGAACTCGGCAATCAAATAAAACATGTTTGGGAGGATTTAAAATCTATAGAGTTCACACAAACTTCAGAAATTAAAAATATAGTTGTTGCCGGCATGGGTGGATCGGGATTGGGAGCAGATGTAGTCAAGCATTTATTTAAAGATGACCTCAAAGTACCGCTAGATTATGTACACGACTACACCCTGCCAGGATACATAAATGAAAACACTCTTGTTATACTTGCAAGCTATTCAGGTACGACTGAAGAAGTTATTGCGTGTGCTAAACAAGCTAAACAAAATAATACACAAGTCGCGGTGATTGCAGCCGGTGGAACCCTAGAAGAAATTGCTAAAGAAAATAACTACACTCTCTATAAGATAGATCCTAAATATAATCCTTCAAATCAACCAAGAATGGCAATTGGTTATGCTGTTTTTGGAATGATTGGACTTCTTGCAAAAGCAAAAATTATTTCTATCACAGATCAAGAAATTTCTAATGTTTTCGAAACAATTTCTAGGCAAATTGAAGACTGTAAAGTAGAAGTCTCTGGAGAAGAAAACCCAGCTAAGGCTCTAGCTTTTATGATGCTTGATCGAAGACCAGTAATTGTTATTTCTGGATTTTTGGAAGGAGCAGCACATGTTAGTGCCAATCAGCTCAATGAAAATGCCAAAGCATTTGTTGACTACAAGGTAGTGCCAGAAATTGACCATCATCTTCTAGAAGGACTCAAGTACCCAAAAAGCAATGCTAGTACTCACATTTTTGTATTCATACAATCAATGCTCTATCATCCAAAAAATATTATCAGAATGCAGCTGACACAAAAAATTGTTGATGATAATGAGATTGATACCTTAGCTATACCAATGAAAGCAAAAACAAAAATTGAACAGGTGTTTGAAATGCTTACTATGCTTGGCTTTGCCGGGTTTTATCTAGCTATGCTCGAAGGAATAAATCCTAGTCCAATTCCATTCGTTGAAAGCTTTAAAACAGATCTTAAGAAGATGACTCAGGGAATCGACTCTTAGCCAAAAATTGCTGAATTTTAATTCTAGCATTTACTAAATTGGGATCGTCATCTTTGTCTGGCATTGGCATGCAATCAAGCATGACTTCTGCTTCATCTTCGCTAATTAAAACATTGTGATTTTGATCTGGTCCAGCTTTGTCTGATCCCTCAACACCGATTGGAGAAATTTTAGCTATCAAATCTTCTTTTTGGCAACCTTGAGAAATGGCCAATTCATGGAGAATCTTTAATTCTGAGTTTGTGAATATAACAACTCCTCGCTGCATAGTACTAATTACTATACATTATCTTGGATATTTCACAAAGATAATAAAATGCGTTATCATGTATCTAGACATGTCAAAAAAATTCTTTATCCTGCTCGAAGAGTTTTCAAAAAAACCAACGGCAGAAATTGGTCAATTGGGAAAATCTATCTCCAGATTAGTAACTGCAGGAGTTCCTGTACCAAAAGCTATCTGTATTCCAACAAGTACTCTCAAATTAATTGCCAAAAAAAATAACTTAAGTAAAAAAATCCAAAAAGTAATAAAGGATGCAGATTTAGACAGCCTGCAATCAAAAAATAAAACTATTGCCATCTTGAAACGATTAGTTATCAAGCAAGACATTCCTAGAGATATCTCGAGAGAATTCTTAGAACTATACCACGGCGAATTACACTCGAGTTTTGTATCAATTCAAGGCCTAATCCAAAATATTCGAGGCGATGCCAATGTTATTGATGCCTTTTTTGAAATCTGGGCGGAACAAATGGAACTAATTTTTACTGTTAAAAATATAGATAAGATTTTGTTCTCAAGTCCAGTACTAATCCAACAGCAAATTGACTCAGAAATATCTGGTCAAGCTCTTACCTTTGATGAAAGAGATGGCGATAAAAAAAGATTTACTATAAAAGGAGTTTGGGGGATTGTCGACAATAATCTGGATTCTGGTTCTACATATTTTGTCGATTCAAGAACATTTGATCTAATAAAAAAGTCTACTAAGTCACAGAAAACACAATTTATTAGAAATCTAGGTTCATTAAAAGAACAAAAACTTACTGCTCTCAAACAAGACAGGGCAATTTTGACCAACGAACAGACTAAGAATCTAGCAAGAACTATTTCAAAAATAAAAATGCTTTCTATCTCACAACTAAAAATTGACTGGGGAATGCAGAATAATGTCTTTTTTGTTAATAAGATTGGGGAAACCACATACTCTCAAGAAAATTTCAAAAAAGAAAAAAATACTCTCAAGAAAATCTATGTTTCTGTAACAAAAAATCAAGACATGAAACTCTCCGAAAACCATGCTCATGGATTCTGTATTCTAAATACTGGAAAACTACTTTCATTATTAGGCGATCACCCAATGAAAATTGCAAAGACATCACAAAAAAAACTTCTGTCTGAAGCAATATCTAAAAGCATTATCAGATATGCTTCTAATAATGCTCATTTAATTTATAGATCTCAGAATCTAACTTCAAGAGAATTGCTAAAGTTAAAGCATTCTTCAGATTATGAAGTAAGAGAACCAAATCCATATCTTGGCCTAAGGGGAGCCTCTAGAATTCTGGGACAACCACAAATATTTAATATTGAGCTGGATATAATAAAAAACTTACTGGAAAAAACCAATAATAAAATCAGCCTATTAATTCCTTTCTCTAGATCACCAAATGAATTTGCTCAAGTTATCAAACTAATTGAAAAAACAAAACTTAGGAAAGATAAGAATTTTGATGTATGGCTTGAACTTTCAACACCTGAGAGCGCAATAAATATTGAAAAATATCCACTAAAAGATATCGGCGGAGCTGTCTTTAATACAAAGAGTATTTATAGCTTGATGATTGGTGTTGATCCAACAAATGATGATATTTTTTCAAAATACTCAGAAAACACTTCGATTCTCCTTGATTTGATAAAAAATGTTTCGAATTCACTTGATAATTTTTCAAAAAAGAAATCTCTTCTTGAAAAACACAAGTTATTAGTTGATCTCACAAGTTTTGATCTTGGTATTTTGAAAGACGTTGTAAATGAAAGTGTTGAGGGAATTATCGTTAATCCTCAGGTTACACTAGCTGCAAAAAAGTGTATTATTAATGAAGAAGAAAAAGTAACTTCATAATGTAATTTATATGGCAAAAATTGAAGGAATATACGCAAGAGAAATACTCGATTCTAGAGGAATACCCACAATAGAGTGTGCTTTATGGCTTGATACGGGTGCGGTTGTTGCTACTAGTGTTCCCACAGGAACTTCGGTAGGAAAGTATGAAGCATTAGAGCTTAGAGATGGAGATATGGAAAGAATGCTTGGAAAAGGCGTTCTTAAAGCAGTGAACAACATAAACACCATTATTTCTAAAAACCTAATAGGAAAAGACCCCGCCGATCAAACAGGTATCGATCAACTAATGGTAGATCTAGATGGAACTGAAAATAAATCTAAGCTTGGCGCCAATGCAATTTTGGCCGTATCACAAGCAGCCATGAAAGCAGCAGCTATTAGCTTAAACGTGCCACTTTATTATTATATTGAGAAAAAGTACCAACTCACAAACCAACTAAATATTCCAAGCTGTATCTACACTATGATAAATGGAGGAGAACATGGTGCTGACAATCTGGATATCCAAGAATTTCAAATAATTCCTGCAAGTCATATTGGCTTTGATAAATCTATGGATATGGCTGTTACTCTTCAACAAAAAATTGAAGAAATATTGATACTCAAAGGAGCAACTCACTCCACAGGACTTGTCGGAGGATTCACGCCAAATTTATACAGTAATACTGATGTATTCGAGATATTAATTGAGACAATCAAGACAAGCCCATACACTTTTGCTCAGGACCTGTTTTTTGGAGTTGATGTGGCTGCGGAAACACTTTTTGAAAATGGTAAATACAAACTTAGAGATAAATCCCAACCATACTCTAGTGAAGAGTTGATTGAGTTTTATAAAAAAATTAGAAGTTTGTATCATGTTTTCTACATAGAAGACCCATTCCAAGAAGACGACTTATCTTCTTGGGCAAAACTAACTACAGAACTGGGCGAAACAACAAAAATTGTTGGAGATAGCTTTTTAGCTACTAATAATGCTAAAACACAGAAAGCTATTCAAGAAAAAACTTGCAACTCTATACTCGTTAAGCCAAACCAAACTGGGACAATGAGTGAAACAATTGAAGTTATTAAAACAGCTAAAGCAGCTGGCTGGCAAGTTATCATGTCGCACAGAAGTGGGGAAACCAACGATGACTTCATCGCTGATTTTGCAGTAGGAACTGGAGCCGATTATACTAAGTTTGGTCCTCCAAATAGAGGAGAGAGAATTGCAAAATATAATCGTTTATCACAAATTGATTTTGAAATAAAAAAAAGTGATAAAGACGCAGCTGACAAGAACGCAACTGTAAATAAAGAGAGCTCTACTAGAGCCAACGAAGATACGACTGAAACCAACGAAAGCACAACTAAATAAAATAGTAAAAACAATAATGAATGATACTCAAAATAACATTCCTATATCTGTTCTTTCTAATCAGCTAAAAATTGACAGACCAGAAGCCAAGGCAGAAGATGTCTCAGAGGCAAATCAAGAGACAGTGGCAACTAACCCTGATTCAAATCAAGAAACAGTAGAAACCAATCCTGAGACCAAACAAGACACAACTACAGTAGAAACCGCTCCTGAGACCAATCAAGACACAACTAGCGATCAAAAAGTAGTCGAACCAATTATATCTAGCCTACCTTTCAACAGCATAACTATTAGAAAAGAATACAAGGGTACAAAACCAGTGGTTTTACTGATATTAGATGGCTGGGGTATAGGGCCAGATAATGCCGGAAACGCTATAGAAAAAGCCAATACTCCAAATATGGATAAATATTGGGTTGCCTTTCCTCATACACAGCTCACTGCTAGCGGCGAAGCTGTAGGACTTCCAAGAGGAGAGGATGGAAATACTGAAACAGGACATTTGAACATTGGTGCTGGACAGATTGTCTATCAAGATCTTCCAAGAATTAATATGTCTATAGCCAATGGTTCTTTCTACCAAAATGAAGCCTTTCTCAATGCAATAAACCATACAAAAAAAAATAACTCAACGCTTCATTTAATGGGCCTCATTGGTGCTGGAGGAGTACACTCAAATATTGAACATCTATTTGCTTTGTTAAATCTATGCAAGCAACAAGGAATAACAAATGTACTGATTCATGGATTTACTGATGGAAGAGATTCTCCGCCAACTTCTGGAATCAACTACGTACAACAAATAATGGACAACTGCAAAACTTTAGGAGTTGGAAAGCTTGCAACTTTGATGGGTAGGTACTACGCCATGGATAGAGATAAAAGATGGGATAGAATTGAAAAAGCATATGACACCCTAACCATCGGCGAAAAAGAAGCTTGTACAACTGATCCTATTGCCGCTATGAGATCTCAATATGATAAAAATATAACCGATGAATTCATAGAACCAATAAATATTTGTGATGAAGATGGATCTCATAGAATAATAAAGGATAATGATGCTGCAATATTTTTTAATTATCGTGTCGATAGGCCTAGAGAACTAACCAGAGCATTTGTGATGCCAGATTTTGAAACCGGAATCAAACATGAAGCTTTCGATCCATACTCAGAAAAATATAATAAAACAAATATTCAAGAAGAAGAGATTGATATTGAAACATTTCAAAGAAAAATCAAAATCGATAACTTATACTTCACAACAATGACCAAGTATGAAGATGGACTGTCGGCAGATATTGCCTTTCCACCTCAGAATATCAAGAGTACTCTATGTAAAATTCTTTCTGACAATGGACTTAAACAACTTAGAGCTACTGAAACAGAAAAAGAACGCTTTGTAACCTACTACATGAATGGCCAAGATGAAACCATGTATCCGGGGGAAGATAGAGTTATTATTCCATCAAAAGGTGTGAAATCATACGATCAAGCCCCTGAGATGAGTTCATATGAGATTGCAGATGAAATGATAAGAAGAATCAAACAAAAAGAGTATGACTTTATTATTGCAAATATTTGTAATGGAGATATGGTGGGACACACAGGGAATTTTGAAGCAACAGTTAAAGCTTGTGAGATTATAGATGAGGTCGTCGGAAGAATTGTTTCCAGCGCGATTTCTCAAGGTGGCACAGTATTAATTACTGCAGACCATGGAAATGCTGAAGAATTAATTAATAACGACACTGGTGAAATTGACACAGAACATTCAGCATATCCTGTGCCATTAATGATTATTGGAAAACAATACATGAACAACGCAACAATGCTTCCAACAGGAATCTTAGCAGATATCGCTCCAACAATACTTAAAATCATGGGTGTTCCAAAGCCTCCATCCATGACTGGCAGAGCATTAATCTGAGTTTAAAACAAATTTCTATATTTTGATATATTTAGAACTATTAAGTTCCAGTTGTCCATTCGTACTAACTTCGGTTATGCTTTACTTACTTCGGGAAACATACGCCCGAAACTATACTAAGAGTATTTTATTACTTTTAAAAGGATATATATGGCAGTAACCCTGTACAAAAGACAACGACAAATTGTGGACTTTATTGCTCAATATATCCAAAAGAATGGTTACTCTCCAACACTAAAAGAGATTGCCGGCTCTATTGGCGTATCTTCTCTTGCTACAGTTCATGAACATCTACAAGCTTTAGTTAGAAAAAAAATAATTAGAAAACATGATGGAGCTGTTAGAGGAATAGAGCTATTAGATAGAACTTTCATTAAGATGTCGGAAAGCATCGATCTTCCTTTTCTTGGATTCATAGCTGCGGGATCTCCTATAGAACCTCATTCTGATCCAGATGCTAGTTTTAAAGTTTCTCCAGAAATGATTAGCGGTAAAAAAAGATCATATGTTCTACAGGTCAAAGGTCAATCGATGATTGAAGATCATATTGATGAGGGAGATTATGTTGTAATAGAAGAAACTGGTAGTGTTAATAATGGTGACATTGTAGTCGCTCTTCTAGACAACGGCCTCGCAACACTAAAAAGATACTACAAAGAAGTTACTAGAATCAGACTAGAGCCTGCCAATGCAAGTATGAGTCCAATTTATGCTACAAATGTAAAAATACAAGGAAGAGTAGTTGGATTAATTAGAAAATTTCAATATTAAAATACCTATAAATCAAATATAAAACCCCATACACACTGAAAATTAATTAGCAGTCTAATAAAAAGACTGCTAATTTCTTTATTAAGGGTAATTTGCCCATATACCAGGCTAAAATACATCTTTTTTACCAAAATATGATATTAATTGATATCTTTAGATATATTTTTATATATTATTAACAGTCAAGCTTACTTTGGAATTTTAGATTCAAATAAATTTTCTTTCACACTAAGTCGGTCATTCACAAAGCATCTAAGAATAAAAAGATAATCAGATAGTCTATTAATATATTTTAGAACTAATTTTGGAGTCTCTCTTTCTTTTAACAGTATCCTTTGTTCAGACAAACTCACAATTAACCTTTCTAAACGACGGCTTACAGTGCGTGAAATATCCAAGTGAGCTCCGAGTTCGGTGCCACCCGGTAAGACAAACTTCACAATCCAATTGTCAGCCATGCTTGCTTGCAATTTATCTGATTCTTTTTCTAGTTTTAAAAGCTGAGACCCCTTCAAGCTTTCTTTTGATGATTCAGCTAGCTGAGCTCCAAGATAGAAGAGAGTATCTTGTATTTCTAGCAAAAATTTTGAGTTATCAGAAATCTCTTTTGAAGAATTTTCTTTCATTTTTACGATAACAAGGCCTAGGTGAGAGTTAAGCTCATCTAATGTACCTAAAACTTCAAAAACAATATTACTTTTAGAAATTTTTTTACCACTAATTAAAAAGCTTTCACCGCCATCACCTTTTTTTGTAGAAACTCTAATTAGATTTTTCATAAAGAGTTGACTAAGATAGTTTTAAATATATGTTTGCAACACAAGCTGACGCTCTATATTGTCAGCTAAAGCGACAACTCGCTAATGCTTGCTTATGCAAACATATATTTAAAACCACCTTATATTTTATTATACTGCTTCCAATCTGCTTTCAGCAAAATTGGTGCAAACGCATCATCTTCTATATCAATATTTAAAGCATCAATCTCTTCTTGGGTGACAGGATGATCCACAAACTCAATTTGGCTAATATTCTCAACTAAACACAGTGGTTGAGCTTCAGCAACCTCACCCATTTCCAAAACTGCTGCGATAGCAATTCCTTCAGCAACACCAACATAGGTCATCTCAATTTTTCTACCAAATAGATCTGTTTCGCCAATCTTATTGCTCAAAGCTTTGAAACCACAATAGGCTAGAGCCGTACCAACGCGGCCCCATTTCAATGGAAATGATTTGCTATCCGTCACAATCACACCAAAATTTTTAAGATCATGTTTTTTTCTCAAATACTCCCATATATCTCTAGACCATTTATATGGATCTTTTGGTAACAACACATAGTGACCTTGAGAATTTGAATTATCAACTCCGCCATTCATCAGTAGGGTGTTATGAATAATGGTGAGCATTAAGTTATATTTGGAAGAATGGGGCTCGGTGTAATGGTCAACAACCTTTTTGGCGATTTCATGAACCTCATCACTAGGCTTATCAAATTTACCAGTTGGCTTGACCACATTTCCTTCACTTAGTGCCAAAACCTTGGAAGTAACTACCAAAACTTTGTTTTCTAAATCACTAGGAACAAATTTATCTAAAAAAACAAAAAAGTCATCATTAATATGAACTATGTCTGTTTTTAAAGGAGTTACTATCATAGATAAATTATACCAGTCAAATTGGGTTATAATAGAATGTCATGAAATTCAAAATTAAATCTAGATTCAAGCCAACCGGAGATCAGCCAGAAGCAATAGAGAAGCTTGTTGAAGGCATTAACTCTAATAAAAAACACCTCACACTCCTAGGTGTAACTGGTTCTGGTAAAACCTTCACTATGGCCAATGTAATCGAAAGAATTCAGAAGCCAACCCTGATAGTTGCTCATAATAAAACTTTAGCTGCTCAGCTTTATCAAGAATTTCGTGACTTTTTTCCAGATAATGCTGTTAGTTATTTTGTTTCATACTATGACTACTACCAACCAGAAGCCTACATTCCCACCACGGACACATACATAGAGAAAGAGGCAACTATTAATGACGAGATTGATAAATTGCGCCTGTCTTCTACAACCAACTTACTAACAAGGCCAGATTCTATTGTCATTGCTTCTGTTTCTTGTATCTATAACTTAGGATCTCCAGTGGAGTATGGGAAATACAAACTTGAATTGATGATTGGACAAGTTATTTCAAGAGAAACACTTTTGCTCCAGTTCAGTAATCTACAGTACAGCAGAGCTGAGACTGAGTTTGCTCGTGGAACTTACCGAATTCGTGGAGACAGCATTCAGCTTTGGCCAGCTTATGAAGACAAAGCCCTAAGAATTGATACGCTTGAGAACACAATTGAGTCCATCACTTGGATTGATCCAATTTCTGGATCTGTAACAACTCCAGATAATGCAAGTATTCATAAAACATATAATCCAGAGCAAAAACACTTTGTTATCTATCCAGCGAAACATTACATGATGAACCCCAAGTCTCAAGTTGAAGGTATTATTGAAATTAGAAAAGACTTGAAAAAAAGATTGGAAGAACTTAAGAATCAAGGAAAAATTATTGAAGCTTATCGACTAGAACAAAAAGTAAATTATGATCTAGAGCAGATGCAAGAATTTGGTTTTGTAAATGGAATAGAAAACTACTCAAGATATTTTGACAATAGAAATCCAGGCGATCCACCATTTACTTTAATTGATTACTTTGAAGAAAATGCTAAAGAGTTTGGAAATGGTGAGTTCCTAACTATTATTGATGAAAGTCACATGAGCTTACCTCAAATTAAAGGAATGTATTTAGGCGATCAAGCTAGAAAACAAACTCTTATTGATTATGGTTTTAGATTACCAAGTGCTCTAGACAATCGTCCTCTGAAAATTAATGAGTTCATGGAGAAAACTAAAATCAAACTCTATGCCTCAGCTACTCCAAAAGAAACTGAAGTTTCTTTATCTGGTAATGAAGTTATTGAACAATTGATTAGGCCCACCGGCTTAGTAGATTCAAATATAGAGCTAAGACCAACCTCTGGACAAATTGAAGATTTAATTGTTGAAGTTATTAAAAGAAAACAAATTGGACAAAGAGTGTTGGTAACTACCTTAACCAAAAAAATGTCTGAGGCTTTGACCGACTATCTGAATGATAAAGAAAAAATTGATCAACTATTAAAAAACTATTTTGGAAAAAGAAAAAGAGCAATGCGAGCTGCTGATGAAGGAGAACTTTCTGAAACTACCATCTGGCAACAAGAAGAACTTCCAATTGATCAAATGGAGATTGGTAAAATTGATTCAAAGTATTTCTCACACATAAAGAATGCGGTGAAAACTGCCGACCAAGTAGATTTACAGGTAGATATGGATGATATCCAGTATCCAAAAGTAGCTTATCTTCATTCTGACATCGATACTCTAGATCGATCTGATATTTTGGACGATCTCAGAAGAGGTGAATACGATGTGTTGGTCGGAATTAATTTGCTAAGAGAAGGCTTGGATCTTCCTGAAGTTTCTTTAGTCGCAATCTTAGACGCAGACAAAGAAGGTTTTTTGAGATCTAGAACATCAATGATTCAAACGATGGGAAGAGGAGCTAGACATGTTGAAGGTCACTCAATTCTATATGCAGACAGGTTGACTGGTTCAATGAAGCAAGCAATTGAAGAAACTTTGCGCCGCAGAAATATTCAAATCAAACATAATTTGGATAACGGCATCGATCCTCAAACAATTATCAAACCTATTAGAGATAAAATGATAAAAAATAGAAATACTGCTAATAAAGGAAGAAAAAGAGGAGGGGGATTAGATTTAGAAATGAATGAGAACATTCCGGGACAAAAACCTAAGGTAATAGTTCAACTTAAAAAAGGTGAGCAAATTGACCTAAATAAAATCAATCCTGAAGAGATGACTCCAGACGATAAATTAAAATTAACTGCAAAATTAAAACGAAGAATGAATATTGCTGTAAAAGAAATGGATTTTGAGTTGGCTGCGATAATACGAGATGTAATTAAAAGTATTTCTTAAGCTAAATAATTACCCACCCTGCAAATTTTCTTGATTCTGCGGTATAATGATTGCTCGTTTTAAGAAGAAAGAAGCGCGAGAAACAAAAAACTCAAATGAGCACAACTGACACAATTACCATTACAGGAGCAAGAGAACACAACCTCAAAAACATTTCTGTTGAGATACCAAAAAATAAATTAATTGTTTTTACTGGAATCTCTGGAAGTGGTAAAAGTTCTTTAGCATTTGACACTCTTTACGCCGAAGGACAGAGACGTTATGTTGAATCTTTAAGTTCATATGCTAGACAATTTTTGGGAGTAATGCATAAGCCCGAAGTTGATCAAATTGATGGTTTATCACCTGCAATTTCTATAGATCAAAAAACAACTTCCCATAATCCAAGATCTACTGTTGGCACAATTACCGAAATCTACGACTACCTTAGATTGCTATATGCCAAAGTTGGCAGACCTCATTGTAAAAATTGTGGAAAAGAAGTTGCCACACAATCAATTGATCAGATTGTTGGCCATATCTTAAATGAAATTGAAACCAGAGTTAATGGATCATCTGTACGTTTAATGATTCTTTCTCCAATTGTGAGACAAAAAAAAGGAGAGTTTAGCGGTCTTTTTGAAACTCTACAAAAAAAGGGATACTTGAGAGCTAGAATTGATAATCATTTATATTCATTAGATGGAGATCTTACTCTGATCAAAACCAACAAGCATGATATTAGTGCCTTGATTGACAGATTGGTTATTTCTAAAAAACAGATAAGAAGTGAAAAAGAAAGAAAAATTTTGAAGAGCAGAATCTCACAATCTGTGGAAGAATCTCTAAAACTGGCTGATGGATTAGTTATTACTTCATTTATTGAAGATGATTCACTAAGCTTTCCGGAAAATCCAAAAGAATTCACCGACAAACTATTCAGTGAAAAAAGAGCTTGCAATGACTGTGGGGTTTCAATCTCCGAAATTGAACCACGTTTATTTTCTTTCAACTCACCACAGGGAGCCTGCGAAACTTGTAATGGCTTAGGTGCTCTTCAAAAAATTGACATATCTAAAATAATTGCTCCGTCACTAACTTTAAGTGAAGGCGCAATTATTCCTTTTGCCAGAATGATGAGTAATGATACTTGGTGGGCAAGGTTAGTTCGTACTGCCGTAGAAAAAACCGAGTATGACTTTAGAAAAACTCCATTCGAAGATATGAGTGAAGAAGCTCAAAATCTTTTGCTTTTTGGAAGTGATGAAGTTTATAGAGTCGAAGGTGAGAATAGATTTGGTAGGCAAACAGTTATTCACGAACAGTTTGAAGGATTTGTAAAAAACCTAGAGAGAAGATACAACGAAACTGACTCCGATTTTATCAGAAAAGAAATTGGCGCTTATATGCACAAGCAAGTTTGCCCTGATTGCAAAGATGCTAGGTTAAAACCTGAAGCTCTAAGTGTTTACATTGATAATAAGAATATTGCCGAAATTACCAAACTCCCAATTAAGAAAGCCTTAGAGTGGAGCAAGCTGCTTTCTGAAAATGGAGAATTAAGCAAAAAAGAAAAATTAATTGGAGAATCAATCTTAAAAGAAATAGTAACTAGATTGAGTTTTTTAAGCTCTGTGGGATTGAATTATCTAAACCTTAGTCGCGAGGCCTCAACTTTAGCCGGTGGTGAAGCCCAAAGAATTAGACTTGCTTCTCAAATTGGCACTGGGCTCACTGGAGTTCTATATATTTTGGATGAACCAACAATTGGATTGCATCAAAGAGATAATCATCAACTCATTGAGACTCTCAAAGAGTTGCAGCAAAAAGGAAACACTGTGATTGTGGTTGAACACGATAGAGACGTAATGCTCTCTGCCGATCACATTTTAGACATTGGACCAAAAGCGGGTATCTTGGGTGGAGAAATTGTCGCTCAAGGAACTCCTGAAGAAATCTTAAAAAATAAAAACTCATTAACAGGAAAATACCTAAGTAGAAAAAAAGATGTAATCAGAAAAAAGAGTAGCAAGGGTAATCGCGGTCATAGCGGTGGCAATGGAGCTGACTTAGAACGTAGAATTGTTGATCTTGATGCTCCAATAAAAAAAACTTCCATTAGAATAACAGGAGCAAATCATCATAATTTAAAACAATTAGATGTGGACTTTCCATTAGGGAAACTAACTTGTATTACAGGAATCTCTGGAAGTGGAAAATCAACACTGTTGCATGACACACTTTACACCCATCTCGCAAAACATCTAGAAAAATCGATAAAAACAATTCCTGGAGATATAGACACAATTACTGTTCCCGATGAAATAAAAAGAGTTAGCTTAATTGATCAAAGTCCTATTGGCAAAACTCCTAGATCTAATCCCGCAACTTACACCAAAATCTTTGACTATATTAGAAAAATATATGCAAATACACGAGAAGCACAGATTCGCGGATTTAAAGCCGGCAGATTTAGTTTTAATGTGAAGAGTGGTCGTTGCGAAACCTGTTTGGGTGACGGCCAAATAAAAATTGAGATGCAGTTCTTACCAGATGTTTATGTAACTTGCGATGTCTGTGACGGAAAGCGTTATAGTGAAGAAACCCTTGAAGTTACTTATAAGAATAAAAATATTTCTGAAGTGTTAGACATGACGATAGATGAAGCTGCAGATTTCTTTAAAAGCCAAAGCACTATTTCCAAAAAGATTCAAACCTTACAAGATGTGGGCTTAGGTTATATAAAACTTGGACAACCCGCACCAACCTTAAGTGGAGGAGAAGCTCAAAGAGTTAAGCTTGCAAAAGAACTTTCTACTAGAACTCTTGATCATGTAGTTTACTTGCTAGATGAACCTACCACCGGGTTGCATTTTGAAGATGTAAAAAAACTTTTAGAAGTTTTGAGTCAATTGGTTGAGCAAAACAATACTGTAATTTTGATTGAGCATAACTTGGATGTGATTAAAAATTCTGACTGGATTATTGATCTAGGACCAGAAGGTGGAGAGGGTGGTGGAGAAATAATTGCTACTGGAACTCCTCATAATATTGCTAACAATAAAAATTCCATAACTGGAGAGTACTTGAAAAAAGAACTCGAAATGAGTGGGTTAAATTAAACCTAAATAAGCTACCTTGTCAATATTATAGGATAATAAATAGATTCAACACTAGAATAGTATGCTTTCATCCATAATAATAGAAGACCATGCAAAAACTAAAATTGCTAATATTGTTCGTTTGCTCTTTTATTTTTTTTGTGACAACTCCTGTAGCTCATGCTGCAGATCCTGACTTTAGAAACACTATCGAGTCCACCTACACTGTTAGCTCAGATGGAGTAACTCAAGTTTCCCATCATATTAAAATCACCAACAATACTCCGACACTTTATCTCAAGCAGTATGCATTAAAAACTAGCTATTTTGGCCTTACAAATATTATCGTTAAAGATCGTAACGATAAGGAAATTCCATCAAACAAAGTTAGCAATGATACCGGCACTAGCATTGGCATCACTTTTGAAGATCAAGTAGTTGGTCAAGGAAAATCTAGAGATTTCTACATTAATTATCAGAACCATGATTTAGCAATTATTGCTGGTAGAGTACTTGAAGTGCATATACCAAAGCTTGGAGATTCTGAAAGCTTTGATTCAAACAACACCACTCTCATCACTCCCTCATACTTTTCTATTCCTGTAAGAGTTTCTCCCGAACCAAAAACTGTAGACTTTAAACAAGACAAAGTCGTCTCAACATTTGACAGACCAAATGGCGATGCAATATCTTCAATTTATGGTCAAGAACAAGTCTATAAAATGACCTTAAGATATAGTCTAGAAAATCCAACTAATTCTCCAGCTCTAACTCAGATATCACTCCCTCCAGACACTCCTTTTCAGAAAATGCATTATCATGCTCTAGACCCACTTCCAAATGAAATGAAGAAAGATCCTGATGGTAACTGGATTGCTACATATAGAATCCCTGCCAACACTGCAACTATTGTTCATCTAACTGCAGAAACAAGGTTGACCCTTGATCCAAACCCAAATATTCCATATTCAACACCAACAAAAGAACACCTAAAAAACCAAAAATACTGGGAAAGCAATGATTCTTCTATTATCGAGATGGCCCAAAGTCATCCAACCCCAAAAGAAATGTATGATTTTGTTATTGAATCACTTAGCTACTCCAGAGAAGAACTAACTCTTGATAATATTCTAAGATTAGGAGCTGTCGATGCTTTTAATAATCCAAGCGCTGCAGTTTGCCAAGAATTCACAGACACATTTATTGCCTTATCTAGAGCTAATAAAATTCCAGCCAGAAGATTAATCGGATATGCTTACACTGAGAACTCAGTTTTGCGCCCTTTAAGTTTTGAGGGTGATGTTTTGCATTCATGGCCTGAATACTATAACTACGAAAATAATTTATGGACTCAAATAGATCCAACATGGGGAAATACAACTGGAGGAATAGATTATTTTAATCAATTTGATCTAAATCATATAGTCTTTGCAATTAATGGTGTTTCAAGCACACTCCCTCATCCTGCGGGAGCATACAAAATTAAAACTGAAGACACTAAAGATGTCGAAATAAGTATAGGAGAAATATTTCCTCAAATAAGTCCACAGATTTCAACCAGAATGATTCAAAAAAAACTCTTCTTCATTCCAATTCCTGGCATGTATAAAATGCAGGTGATCAATGACACTGGTCAGGCGTGGTATGATATAGAGGCAAAAGCAACATCTTTAAATAATGAAGTAGAAGTTTCTTTTAATGATACAGCTAACATCGAAACACTGTTGCCATTCCAAACAATCGAGTTTGACGTTACTTTTTTTACAAAAGAGCTCTCCATTCCAAAAAACGCTTCAATAAATATCAACTACAAAAATACAAAGACAGATAACTTATTATATGAATCAAGTACTCAAACCATTAAAGCTGGGAGCCAAATCATCCAACAAATCCAAGAAACTCAGACAATTGTTTATTTGGGAATCGGTGCTATCGTCATCGCCCTTATTACCGGGAGTGTACTGGTTTTTAAACGAACAAGGAAAAGTTCTCTACGTAGGCAAAGCGAAGAAGCTCAGAAACAGACTTAGATCTTACACAAATACCACCCAACTTTCTAACAGAATAAAACAGATGGTGACATCTGCTATTGAAGTTAAATTTAAAGTTTTAGAGAGTGAGTTGGAAGCATTACTTATTGAAGCGGAGTTAATTAGAACTTACCAACCTCAATTTAATATTCTACTTAAAGATGACAAGAGTCCTTTATACATACACATCACTAAAGACAGATTTCCGAAAGTAGTTAAATTAAGAAAAAAACAAATTGTTCACACTCCTGAAAAGATTGATTCAAAGGGTATAGTTTTAGGTCCATTTTCCAGTGCCTATAAAACTCAAGAGGTTTTAAAAATTGCTAGAAAAATTTTCCCATGGTGTAATAAAAAAAATAATAATGATGATGAATCTGCAGAAAAAATACCTTGTTTTTATTATCATCTAGATTTGTGCCCGGGATCATGCATTGGAAGAATTTCAGAAGAAGAGTATTCAGAAAACATCAAGCAGTTGGTTTTATTCCTAAAAGGAGAAAAGCAAACTGTTTCAAAAAACTTAAAAACAAAAATGAAAAAAGCAGTGGAGCTAGAGAAATTTGAAGAAGCTGCAGTTATTAGAGATCAATTAGAAATGATTGCTTTTGTGACTAGAAAAACTCATCGTCTAAAACCAGAGCTAACAACTCAAGCACTGAAGAATAAGGTTAGCGAAGATGGAGTTATTTACTTACAAAAAATTCTCTCTAATTATCTTGGACTACCAAAACATTTTCCACTCAGCAGAATTGAGGGATATGATGTTAGCAACACCCAAGGAACAAATCCTGCAGTCTCGATGGTTGTTTTTATTAATGGAGAACCAGATAAATCTGAGTATCGTTTATTTAATATTAAAGGTTTAGACACACCAAACGACTATCAAATGATGAAAGAAGCTACAGTTAGAAGGCAAAACCACCGGGAGTGGGGAACACCAGACTTAGTTATTGTTGATGGTGGAAAAGGACAAGTCAGATCAACTCTGCAGACATGGAGTTGGAGTAATCCAGTTATTGGAATTGCTAAAAATCCAGATAGATTGATAATACCTAAGGTAAAAAGTCCCGGATATCATATCCTCAAGCTAGAAGCCAATCATCCCTCACTTAAACTTATCCAACAGATTAGAGATGAATCTCACAGATTTTCTCAATTCCAACACAAGAGAAGAAGACTTAAAGGTATGTTTCAATAAAAAAACATCTGCTATACTAATTTAATGATTAAATCAGTTTTAATTACCGGAATCACACTAGCAATCTTGGCTCGGGCACTTCCAACAGTTGGGTTTAATAGTCTGGTTACTTTTATTATTGCTAGTCTAGTTCTGACAATTCTTTACTCACTAGTGAAACCAGTTCTTAAAATCCTGTTTTTGCCAATTAATGTAATAACTCTTGGGTTATTCTCAGGAATGATTAATATCTTTCTTCTTTGGTTGAGCACCTACTTAGTCCCAGGATTTCATATTCAAAACATGGTCATCTATGGAACACATTTGAACCAATTCTGGTCGTTAATTTTTGTTTCATTCTTAATTGGATTTATACATTCAATTTTAAAAAAGCTGCTCTAAGCTTTCCCGACTTAGTTGGCAACCAAAATGTTATAATAACCATATGAAAAAAATATTTTATTCAGCAATCTTAATTCTATTTGTTTTTGCCATCAGCTTTAGCCTATTTTCTCCTAACAAGGCAAAGGCGGCTACTCTACAAGATGCAAAAATTATTACAGATATTGAAGCCGTGTTCGGGACAACAGATGAAGCAACAGAAGCAACTACAGAAGCAGTGGCATCTGATTCTTCAAAATTGGCATCTCCATCAGCAGAAGTTGTTGAAAAAATCCAAGAAAAAAAAGATAAAGATATTACTGAAACCAGTGGTAAACAAAAAACAAAACTCGAAACTTACATGGATGAAAATCCACCTGGAAATTTAAACTGGAACAACTTTATACAGCATGCTATTAGAACTGCAGTCTCTAATGGTTTACAGGTAAACGTTATTGTTCTAATCATCCTATTTCCTCTAATTGCATCATTTATTGCTGCTTCTAGGCACGTAATTGGACTTAGGGGTTTTGGAATTTATATTCCAGCTGTTCTTTCAGTTGCTTTAGTTTCCACTGGAGTTATAGAGGGATTATTAATTTTCTTAGTTATTGCTCTAACCGCAGTGGTAGCTAGAAGAATTTTAGCAAGAGCTAAATTGTCATACTTACCAAGAACATCTTTGATGCTCTGGATGGTTTCTTTAGGTATATTTATCGTACTCATGCTTGCCCCATTTATTAACCTCGTGACACTTCTAAGTGTTAATATCTTTCCAATTTTGATCTTGGTTCTTTTGGCAGAAAATTTCTTGGATGCTCAAGCAAAAACAAAACAGAGTCAAGCCCTAGCGCTTACCATCGAAACAATTGGCCTTGCTGTTGTATCTGGATACTTACTCAAGTTTGAGCCATTACAAAAACTAGCTCTTTCAGAGCCGGAGCTATTGCTCCTGGCTCCTGGACTAATCAATATTATCATTGGAAAGTTTGCAGGTCTAAGAGTAAGTGAGCGTTTAAGATTTAGGTCTCTTATTGAGGAAGAGTAGGAGTTTAAAATATGCCAGTTAAATCCTCTCATATATTGGGCATGAATGCTCGATATAAATACACAAAAAAAAATCCTTACTCTGCAAAAAGATATGGCTTTTCTAAGTTAAGAACAAAAGAATTATTAAGAGAGCATAAGATTCTCACCGCCGAAGTTTTTCATACATTCGAGTCTTTAAATGACCTAGAAAATATAAATTGGGAAACCATTCCTGTTCCATTTGTGATTAAACCAGCCAGCGGAAGTGCTGGAAAAGGTATTATGGTTATTACCAAAAAGAATCCAAATAAACTCGAATGGCATAGCTCTGATGGAGAAAAGTTGACAGATAATGAGCTAAACTTGCATATTGGAAATATTCTTGACGGAGAGTTTAGTACTTGGGGCAGCACTCATAAGGCTATAGTAGAAGAAATGATTCCAGCTCATCCAGATTTAATAAAGTACTCATTCAAAGGTACTCCAGATATCAGAACAATAATTTTTAATAGTGTTCCTGTTATGGCAATGATTAGAATTCCAACCAAAGAATCAAGAGGAAAAGCAAACTTAGATCAAGGAGCAATTGGATTAGGAATTGATATGGCAACTGGAATTACTACTTTTGGAGTAAACGGAAAATCAGGAATAATCACTCACTTCCCAGGAACAAAGAAAGCAGTTGCAGGAATTCAAATTCCAGAATGGAATGCAATTCTTGAAACCGCTGTTAAAGCTTCTGAAGCTGCTGGATACTCATTCATGGGAGCCGACTTATTTATACACCCAGAAAAAGGTCCAATGATTGTAGAACTAAATGGTTACCCGGGATTATCAATTCAACTTTGCAATAAAGCAGGCCTTAAAAAGAGACTAGAGAGAGTAGAGGGCTTGGAAGTTATGAATGCAAAACATGGAGTAAAAATTTCCCAAGCACTTTTTGCTCATGATCTTTCTATCGCAGCAAACGTTGAAGAAGGAATTAAAGTTATTCCAACCAAACCAGAAATTACAATTTTTGATGATAAAAATAAAGCTCATTTAACAGAAGCTTTGGTCAATACATCAAGATATAGATCTGCAATTAGCGAAAACTACGCTCATCAACTTGGAATCTTAGATATTGATGATCTTTTATGGAGACAACAAGAAAGTATTGAGGGAAAAGTCCCTGTTGTAGAAGTCAGATTTAAGCTAAAAGGAAAAAAACAAAAAACCGCAATGGTTGTTATAAAGAAACTAAATAAAAGCAAACACAAAGTCGAACTTGGAAGAATGGATCTGCAGGGATTTTTAGTTGGAGATGTAGAAGAAGATAGCTCTCAAGGACAAAGTTCCTCATGAGCGTCATCTCTGATTTAATTCCTACAAACTTGAATGAAGAAAAAGAAAAGTTCTTTCTTGATAACTCGTATAACCCTCAGTTTGTTTATGAAAATGAAGTTTCCAAAGAAAAATTATATGAATACGGAAAACCAAATAAGAAATATCTTGAACTATCTAAGCATATTTTAGATGAAACATATTTTGGTAGAAATGAGCATGACCTAAATATGATGGAGGGTCCATTAATGACACAGTCATATACAGAAAAAGCTATAAAAACATTTTTACACATGCATCAGCTTCATAAAAAATATAAGGTGACTTGGTCATCATCATTTATATCTAGAACCACTATTAATAAAGATACTGTCAAACTTAAGCTTCCAGCTAATTTTAGAAAAGAGGGACTGCTCGGTATGCTTTACCATGAGATTGGAACTCATGCTCTAAGAAATCTAAATTATGAAAAACAACCGTGGTATAAAAGAAAAAATAAGTTTGGATTTTCAAACTACTTAAGAACTGAAGAAGGATTAGCAACTTTGCACTCACTAATACCCCATGCGCACAAAAGTGCTTTTACTTCTGCAATTAGACACTTAGCTGTTTATTATGCACAAAATTCTTCATTCTCAGAAACCTGGAGAAAACTAGGTAAGTTCGTGCAGGATCCAGAAAGAAGATGGACTGTGACTATAAGACAAAAAAGAGGATTGACTGATACAAGTAAGCCAGGTGGCTTCACCAAAGATCTGGTATATTTTGAAGGAATGGTAGAAACATGGGATTGGTTGAAAAATAATAATTTTGACATTACAAATTTATATTTTGGAAAATTAGCAAAAGAAGATATCGATCTTGCTTTAAAATTAAATCCCAACTTTTCACCAAAACTTCCAAGCTTTTTCACTCTAAATAAAAATAAGTATGCTGATGAAATTAAAAAAATTGGCGTATTCAATGGCTTTGACAAATTAGATTAATAGAACAATAAATTATATCTTTGTAACGTTCACTCCTAAGCAAGCTTAGAGGCTCTCTTATACAAACATATAATTTATATTCAAATAACAAACTTACAAAAAAAACATGATCATCCCTATTTGGAAAAAAATTGGCGAATCCACTCACTTGCTTGCAAAAAAAACTGGTGAGAAAAACAAAGAAAAAGCTACTCACACAGGTACGCTCGACCCAATGGCAGAGGGAATTGTTGTAGTTTTAACAGGGGATGACAGATTTAAAAAAGAAAAGTTTTCAGATTGGAAAAAAACATATCAATTTGAAGTTTTATGTGGTATTGAAACTGATTCCTTAGATCTTTTAGGTTTGCAAACAAATTTAACAAAAAATATTCTTAGCCTGGAAGAAATTCATAAAAAAATAATTGCTGTCCTTCCTTCTTTTTTAGGAAAACAAAAACAACAACAACCAAAATTTTCAGCACAACGAGTTAATGGAAGATCGGGATTTGATTTGGCAAAACAACAACAAGCATTTGAGATAAAAACCAATGACATTGAAATTTCTTCAATCGAAATATTAAAAAAATATTCGCCAACTTTAAAAGAGGTAAAAGAAATAATTATAAATAAAATATCATTAGTTAATGGGGACTTTAGACAAAAAATAATTCTAGATAATTGGCAAAAAACATTTGAAGAACTAAAAAACTTAAACCTAAAAGAACTTCCTATTATAAAAATTGAGACAACTGTTTCTAAGAGAACTTATATACGATCCATAGTTAGAGACTTAAGCAAACTACTTAAAATACCAATGACTACTTTTTCAATCACAAGAACCCAGGAAGGCTCTCTTACTCGTTCTCAAACTCAATAACCATCTTATTACGAATAGATTTGGCTATACTGAGTGATTTTTCTAAAGAACTAACATAAAAACTTCCTAGCGGTCTATTTCCAGTAGGTGGAGCTTCATAAAAATCACCTTCTTTGAAATTAAGTGTGCTCCAAGTAATGTGTTTACTCTTTGGTAACTTAAGTTTTTTTATAATCCCAGATTTTGGTTCCCAAATCTCACAGGCAGTAGCGCTCCCAACAGCATTAAACTGATCTTCAACTTCTTGTCGAAGAGCTAATTGAGCAATCATTTTTTGCAAATCAATATCAAAAGCAGGCATAGCTAACTCTTGCCTAAATCCACCCATCCTGACATTAATTTCAATTAAATAAACATTGTCTTTGTGTACAAAAAATTCTGGATCCAAAAAGGTTTCTTTCAACCGACTCCCTCGAACTATTTTTTGTAAAATAAAACGCATTTTTTGTTGAATGTTTTCCCTTGCGTTGGAGGGAGTAGTACGATAAATAATTTGATAGTGGTCTTGACCAACATCTCTAGCATTAACTAGTTTTACCAAAGAAATAAAATTTACCTTGTATTTTTTATCAATGTAACAAATTGGAGTAACCTGTCTTCCAGGTAAAAATTCCTCTATTAAAACAGTTTTATCTTCCTTATCCAACTGCTCGATAGCGTACTCATTTTTAAAATGATCATAAAGATATGAGTATGCTCCATCAAAATCACTGGCTTGATCTAGTTTATAAACACCTCTACTATGAGCTCCAGCAAAAGGTTTGATAATCACAGGAAATTGAACGCTTTTCAACAGAGATTGCACTTCAGTGAGCTGACAAACAATTGTTCTTGGTCTAAAAAGTTGCAAATTAAGATCTTCCATAAGCTGATGCAGATTAGCCTTATTACTAACTTGGTCAACTGCGTGGAATGAAGGACCGGGAATTTGAAAAAAATCAACCAACTCTCCATGAAGTTTTTCGTAATAATCCATACGGTTGATTACTCCAATAACTTCTTTTTCTTTACAAAACTCAATAATTGTTTTCAACTCCTCACCTTTAGGGATCATTAAATAATTCTGAGAGTCATCTTCAGGAATTGTGGTATCAAAACTACATTCAATAACTGTTAAAGCAGGATTAATTTTTAAGATGTGCTTTTCAAATTTTGGCAGTAAGCCTTTTCCAAGTAAAAGAACTATTTTTTGCATTTGGATATTATATAGTTATTTTTATTAATTAAAATGTCTGTAAATTAATTCTGGCAAATTTATAGAGATATGCTTTTCAAAATTTTTATAACCAGGATTTGCATTAACCTCACATACTGTGTTTTTATCATCAATAAAAAAGTCTACGCAACAAAAAGTTAAACCAAATAGTTTGGCTATCGCAACTGCTTTTTGAGTCAGCTCTATATCCAAGTCTATTGGGTTACTATTATAATTTGATAAGGCAGTTTTTTTCTTTTCTCTTCTAACAGCACCTATACACTTTCCATTTAAAACATATGTTCTAATATCTTTTCCAAAACTATCAGATACAAACTCTTGCATTATTAAAGACAATTCTTCAGTAAACTCTAAATAATTAGCTAGCTCCTTGCTTGAATTAATTACTTTTACACCACGTCCTTTTCTTCCATCCAGTGGTTTTACAATATATGGAAATTCCTCAAATTCCAGCTTAGATAATTTTGAAAATAAATAAGTTTTTGGTACTGAAAATCCTTTATTAGATAATAAAACATTCGATTGAAACTTATCAGTTGCCAATCTCACACTCTTAATGGAATTTAAAAAATGAACTGATTTAGATTCCAAATATTCAAGTATCTTGTATGAAATCGGGTCATACTTCTCATCAGGAATTAATGAAATAATAAAGTTGGGAATTTCTACAACTAATCCAGATTGAACATCAACCAACTCAATCTGGCCTTTAGAAATATTTCTTAGGCATAGATCACTAGCTGAAATAACAGAAATTTTGTGTTTTGTAGATGAAGCCTCCTGTTTGAAACGCTCCACTTTGTATTCATTCGATTGAGAGTTTACAAAAATCCAACCTAGTCTTGGATTGCTATTTTTCATATAGTTCATCAATTAACTTCTTATCATCATTTAAAGAGCTAAACAATTTTTTCTTAAATTTTTTCTTTTTTGAGATTAATTTTTTTGACATAGAATCTATAGCTATTACTGATAAAACCGATTGAACATATCCTTCGATCAACTCATCAATTCCTATGCCTAATTTATTAAAATCTCTTTCGTCCATAAGAACCAAACGAGAAACATCTGAATCCCAGGAACCGTCTTCGTTCTTGATTGATAAATTTGTAAGCAACATGTCATTTGTTTGTCCTTCAACAATTTCTTTTTTTAGAGGTATACCAGCTTTTCTGCTATACATAGCAAGTGGCACAATGCCATCTTTTGTTGAGTGAACTATAAATCTAAAATCAAAAACGTAGCTATTATTTTTTTTACTCGGAACCGTGCCAACCTGAAAAAGAGATCCTCTTTCAGTCATCGAACTCCACTCGCGATGGCCAATAAGCTGTTGAATGATAAATTTATCATAAGGATAATCTTGCTCCATAAATTTACTTAGCTCATTTTTATTTGTAATAATAAAAACTCCCTGACCAGCATTACTATAAGGAATTTTAATAACTCCTTTGTAGTTGAACTTTTCTAAGTACAGAGGAATCTCATTTTTATTTACATCACAGATAGTTTCTGGTGTATTAATTTTTATATTTGAACTTCTTATCTCTGCATTTAAAAAACTATATGCTTTATCAGCCATTAGTTTATTTCTACCGCCAGAAATACAAGATAAGATTGAATTGAAAATCAAGGTTTTTGAAGTAATTGGTAGTCTATTCCAAGGCTTTTGAGTTACATATCTAAAAATTGCACGCGTTCTTTTCCATTCACCATCAATTTTAATTTCGATGCTTTGGTCTTCGTCTACAATCCGAACCATATCATCTAATAAAGATTTTTCATAATAAACAAGGTAAACAGGTTCGTTAATTAAATCGGCTATTGTAGAAGCATATCCACTATTTTCCATTTCATTTTTATCATAAAAAACTGCTGTTACCCCGTCCTTAATTTTGGCCTTCTTCCAAAGAGGTAAGAAGGATTCTTGAATTAGCTGCTTATATTGTCCTTGCTCTTGATTTTCGTCTAGAAGTGGAAATGATTTTTGACCAGAAGGACAAGAGTTGGTCTCGATAACCACAATTTCTTTTCTACCATTTGCTGTAGTTGCATGCATTAAGTCTGTGCCAGCCCAATGCATATACTTAGGTTTGTAAGCTAATAAAGTTCTTAAGCTCTCCTTATTAATTGAAGGATTAAGATATGTGAATCTTTCAACAATTTGATCAGTACTCATGTTCATAAAAAAACGAACCAGTGGATGAATCTGAGCATTCAAGGTTTTGGGATACCAATGATTGTATGAATTGAAAGAATGTGGTTCAATCACCACAATTTTTTGAGTTTTCATTTAGTTAACTATAATAGTTTAACAATATTATCATGATATGAGAGTATAATACCCCAATAACATGAAAAACAATAACTCAAAAATTAAAATTGCTTTAGGCATGAGCGGAGGAGTTGACTCATCACTTTGTGCCCATCTGCTTGTCGAGCAAGGATACGACGTTACTGGAGTATATCTTGAATGTTGGCGTGCCCCAGGATGTAGAAGCGAAGAAGACCGCAAAGATGCGCTAAAAATTGCCTTAGAACTAGGGATTCCTTTTAAAGTTTTAGACTTCAAAAAAGCCTACAAGGATAAAGTAGTTGAGTATTTCTTCAAAGAATATGAAAAAGGCTTGACTCCAAATCCTGATGTTATGTGCAATAAGGAAATTAAGTTTGGCTTATTTTATGACTTGGCTATGGATGAGGGTTTCGATTTCATTGCGACAGGACATTATGCAAAAATTTCAAAATTAGAAACTGAGTTAAACCAAAAAACAAACAATCTCTCTCAAAATCAACTTTGTGTTCCAAAAGACACTCATAAGGACCAGACATATTTTTTATATCTAATGAATCAGGATCAAGTTGACCACACACTTTTTCCTTTGGAAAATTTGAATAAAACTGAGGTCAGAGAAGAAGCAGAAAAAAGAGGACTTCACGTTTCAAACAAAAAAGATTCTGTAGGAATTTGTTTCATCGGTGATATAAATGTTCATGAGTTTTTAAAAGAGAGACTCGGAGAAAACCCAGGAGATGTTGTTGATACTACAGGAAACATAATTGGTTCTCATAAAGGACTTTGGTTTTACACCGTAGGGCAGAGAAGTGGTTTTGAAATAAAATCTAAAACATTAATTAAACAAGATGATGGTAGCTCCATCAGTAAACATAACATTCCTCCTTTTTATGTAATAAGAAAGAACCCAGAAAAAAATCAATTAGTTGTTGGGTTTGGTGGCGAGACACTAAATGATGGTTTTGGCGTACGCGATCTACACTGGATTGTTGAGGGAAATGAAATGCTAGCTCAAAATAGCGATCATCTTTTTGTAAGAATTAGGCACACAGGGGAACTTCTAAAATGCGAGCTAAATAAAACAGATAGTAAAGCTGCTAATGACGAAAACTCTCATCAGGTAAAACTTGAAAAAGCCATTCAAGGAATTGCTGAAGGACAGTCTGCCGTTTTTTATTTAAGCCCTAGAGGAGGGTACTTAAATCACAAAGAATATAAAAAAAATGATAACCAAACTATTTGTCTCGGCGGTGGAATTATTTCTAGCTAGTTAATCTCAAATTAGCCCTTTGTCTTTTAGAATCTTACATGATAGAATATGAATCTTCTTAAAGATAAAGTCCGGAACTCCGGATACTAATCTCAAGAAAATCTCTCTAGGGAGGTTTTACATAAAAGGAAACAAGATTAATAAAACAATCTTGGATTTGTTACTGTCTAAAATAAGTTGCACAAGGCGATTTATATAAACAAAACAAGTTGCACTTTAACAAGTTAATAACTAATGAGATTTGTAAGCTACCTTAGCTGGGGCTGCAAATCATCAATGACAAATATCTGACATAAACATGGTGATAGAACTGAACATTAGATCGACTTTAATTTAAAAGTGGATTGTACAATTCTATCCCAATTTATTGAGATATTACATACATTACATATATTTATATATGTTTATGTGTACAATCCGTTAATTTTTAAAATAAATAAATCTAAAATAACAAATATAGAGCTAAACTTTTATCTCAGCTTCATTGAAGAGATAAAATTTCAAACTTTTTTTGAGAGTTTGATCCTGGCTCAGGATGAACGCTGGCGGTGTGCTTTAGGCATGCAAGTCGAACGGTAACAGGTCTAGTTTACTAGATGCTGACGAGTGGCAAACGGGTGAGTAACACGTAGGAATCTACCCAATAGCGGGGGATAGCTCATCGAAAGGTGGGGTAATACCGCATAAGCCCTTCGGGGGAAAGCATTTATGCACTATTGGAGGAGCCTGCGCGCTATCAGTTAGTTGGTGGGGTAAAAGCCTACCAAGACTACGACGGCTAGCCGATGTGAGAGCATGATCGGCCACAAGGTTACTGAGACACGGAACCTACACCTACGGGTGGCAGCAACCGGGAATATTGCGCAATGGACGAAAGTCTGACGCAGCGACACCGCGTGTGGGAAGACGCTCTTCGGAGTGTAAACCACTGTGGCGAGGGATGAAATTTTGACAGTACCTCGCTAGAAAGCACCAGCTAACCACGTGCCAGAAGCTTCGGTAATACGTGGGGTGCAAGCGTTATCCGGATTTATTGGGCGTAAAGGGTCCGTCGGCGTTTTCATTAGTCTTTTGTTTAAGCCTGAGGCTCAACTTCAGAAAGGCAAAAGATACTGTGAGAATAGAGTCTGTTTGAGGAAACTAGAATTCTTGGTGGAGGGGTGAAATCCGTAGATATCAAGAGGAATACCATGCGCGAAGGCAGGTTTCTACAACATGACTGACGCTCAGGGACGAAAGCTTGGGTAGCAAAAGGGATTAGAGACCCCTGTAGTCCAAGCCGTAAACGATCTTTGCTAGTTGCTCGAGTTTACTTGAGTGGCGTAAGCTAACGCGTTAAGCAAAGCGCCTGGGGAGTACGACCGCAAGGTTAAAACTCAAAGGAATTGACGGGGGAGCGCACAACCGGTGGAGCATGTGGTTTAATTCGATACAAAGCGAAAAACCTTACCCGGACTTGACATGTACCTGCACGGTTATGGAAACATAGCCTTCTTCGAGAGTGGTACACAGGTGATGCATGGCTGTCGTCAGCTCGTGTCGTGAGACGTCTACTTAAGTGTAGTAACGAGCGCAACCCTTGTTCTGTGTTATAAGTGTCACAGAAGACTGCCCTTGTTATACAAGGGAGGAAGGAGAGGATGACGTCAAGTCAGCATGTCCCTTACGTCCGGGGCAACACACATCCTACAATGGAGCCGACAACAGGTCGCGACGGGGTAACCCTGAGCTAATCCTCTAAACGGCCCCTCAGTTCGGATTGAGGGCTGCAATTCGCCCTCATGAAGCCGGAATCGGTAGTAATCGCAAATCAGCAGGTTGCGGTGAATACGTTCTCGCTCCTTGTACAAATTAAAATGCGCCTTCCGCGCATATTATCCAGTTGGTTAAAATCCAACCTATAGATTTGCTGTGAAATAAAAAATAATTTAAGAAATCATTTCTTTATTTCATGATAAATCTATGCAATTGAAATAAGCAATTAGAAGCAAAATCACAGTCCTAAAGGAGAGTAATTTCCAGGATGAAGGGTGAAAGTAGCAGAAATCAGCTTGAAGTTAAAACGGCATTTTATATCTGACGATCCTACGTACAAGTGGAGAAGTCACTTATTTAGCATCTTAAATGATGTAAGGAATAAAATGTATTTGGGCTCGAGATGATTTTGAATGGAAAATATGTGAACGAAGGGAGATCCTAAAAATACCTGAGTTTCGTTTGTTTACTAACAACGAGATATTCAGTATGATAGCGGTAACAACATCAAATACTTTTTAGGAAGTCTGCAGAGGTCATAGTACTTTGAAATGTAAATTTCAGAGGAAGGGCCGAACTTAGTCAAAAAAAATGAATCTACCTCCTGATTATGTGTGCGGGTTCGTCGATGGTGAAGGTTGCTTTACTATCGTAATATCCAAACACAAAACGAAAAAACTTGGACTTGATGCTCGACTTCATTTTGAAATCGAACTTCGAGACGATGATGAGGAAATACTCAAAAGCATTCAACAAACATTGGATTGCGGAAGAATTTACCACCTTAGCTATGAACGCTACGGATGGAATCCTCATGTAGAATTAAAAGTTTCTTCTATCAAGGAAATTAGAGAAAAACTCATTCCATTCTTTCGGAAACACAAACTGCGAGGCAAAAAACGAAAATCTTTCGAACTTTTTGTTAAAGCAGTCAAAGTTTTTGAAAATCGTGAACATCTTACGATGGAAGGAATAGAGAAATTGCGTGAAATTCGTAGAAGTATGAATAAATATAGCAAAAAAAGGATTAAGGGTTCGCCATGGTGCGGGAAAACCGCGCGCCAGGCGGCGAGAGACACGAAAAAACTTGCGATAAAACAAGTTTTAAGCCAGTAATGGCACGATGATCTCAGAACACTGCCCGTCAAGCCAGCAAAGTCAGCAGCGCCCGAAGCGGGTGACCATAACTAGTTTACTAGAGTGGCCCTTCTACGGTGAGGTTGGCGATGAGGACTAAGTCGTAACAAGGTATCCGTACTGGAAGGTGCGGATGGATCACCTCCTTTCTAAGGAGATGGGTAGGAGATATCACGACCTCCTGTTTCCCATTCCGAGCAATCGGAATGAAACAATTTTCACAAATCCTGAGACTATCATATCCAGGTCGGCTCTATCACCATGTTTGCGTCAGAATTTGTCAATTGTGGCACTCGCCACACACTAGTTATTAACTTTTGAAATTACCATCCTTTTAGGGTGGTTTTTTTGTTTTTAAACCATCTTGATTTTGATATAATATGATATACTTGCAGCCTGAATAAATATTAAAAATGCAAGATAAAAAAGAAGAACCTTTACTAGGACTAAAAGAGATACTGGCAAGACTTAAAGAAGAAATGACCAGCACATTTCTAATGGACTCCACCTTAGCTTTGGCAATCATCGATTATTTCAAAAAAGAAAAAGAAGATCTAAAAATATTACTTTCTGTAAAAGAGAGTTTTGTTGGAGGATTAATTGAGCAATTGAAACAGTTTATTGCAAAAAGTAACTCTGAAAATATAAAAAGGGTTATGAGAGCCTCATTTGCTGGTCAAAACATTTCTTAGTTCTCAGAATTATGGTATATACTGTGATTATGAAACGATTAAACAATCTCTTTGTAATTTTATTCGTATTAATAGGTATTCTATCAATTGCATACATATGGAATTCAGAAGCAAATCGAAAAACTTTAGAAAAAAAATCCTACAATCAATCTCAAGAAATAAACTCACTCAAAAATAAAATTTCTGAACTAGAAAAAGAAAAAGATAGCTCAGGAAATATAATGGGTACAAATACAATACCTATTGGAAAACTGTCTGGAATAGTAAAACTTAACGATCTAAATTCTTCCAGCACTACCATTGTCTGCGCCCAAGAAAAATTTACTACAAAAGAATTTTGCACAGACGACCTACTAGAAACTACCATTCAAGATGAGCTCCAATACAATCTAGAAATTCCAAAGGGCCAGTACTTCATATACTCAATTGCTCCTCCAAACTCAGACAAAACTTACTACTCAAAACTTCAAAAATGCACAGACGATGATAATTGTGAAAATGAACAGAGAATGCTTCTAGAAATCACTGAAGATGAAACTCAGGAAAACATCAACCTATACTTCTAAATTTTTCCCCCAGGCTGCAATCTATTCAATAAAACTCCCGGTTGTAAAATCGTTTGGGGAAGGGGTGATGAAAAAGGAACAACTAGCCAATTAACTTCTGGATTAACACCTCCCGCAATTTTATCTTGCATTGATGGTTTTATAAATGTAAAACCAGGCAAACATCCCTGTAAAAATTTAATTTGTGCGTTTGCAAATTCTACATGATTCTTTGAAATCTCGTCTACAGTTTTCAGCCAACCATCTAATAAAGTGTTGTAAAGCTCTAGTACTGAACCTAATGCTTCTTCCCATGAACTAAAAGCAAACATTGTTCTTTCAACATTGTAAATTATTCCATTTGGATCAACTTTTGTATTATCGACGGTCTGAACGTAAGGAGCTTCTTCTCCAAAAGTTAGCAGGCGATCAGAATAATGCTTAATTGCTAATTCTCCCGCAGTATTTAAAAATGAGGGAACCAAGTATTTTTTATCTAGTAAATCCTCTTTTTTTAGCCAATTAACCCCATCATTGGAATCATCTATAGCATCTACAACATGAATGTGGCCTCTGTACTGAGACTGAGGGCCTCTACGACTAACTTTCTCTTCATCAATTTCACTATCTATGCGTGCCAAATCAGATGGCTTTGCAAAACCAAAAATATAGTAAATTCTTAAGTTTTTGTTTTCAGCCTTCGCCTCATTTTGCATTCCAGCAAACATTTGGTCAGCATTTTTCATAAATTCTTTATCAGATAATAAGTCAGACCACGAGTTGTCGTTCCATGGATTAGCACCAACCTCTTCTCCTAGCTTATCTATCCAAAGAATACTATGTCGTCCTTGATCTGGATGATGGGGAAGAGGAGGATGATGGTGCTCCCAAAACATATGTTCTCCTCCAACTTTCCTAGCAACGGCAAACTCGCGCAGAACCTTAATAACTCCGCTCTCCAAATCATCATCTCTTGGTATAAAGACTTGTATTCCATTGGTTTTATCTAATACACTAACTGTAGGAATTTGTAACTCGGAATCAACTTGTAGCGCGCCAGCCTCAATGTTATTTAATTTCATAATCTGGTTATCAAGAATAAGGATTTGATTTTAACACATGCTCATTTAGACATGATTCTTGAGAAGAAATATGTTAAAATATTGCTTTGCTAGAGGGTGTATAGCTCAGTTGGTTAGAGCGCAGTCCTGATAAGACTGAGGTCCATCGTTCGAATCGATGTACACCCACAAAACTAAATCACTAAACTACTACAAAAATCACGCCAAAAATTTCTAAAAAATATGACTGAAGAACCAAAAAAACCGACAACACTAATCCTAGACGCCATACCTATTAGAGAAGGAGTTCTTTTCCCTAGTACAGAATCTGTTTTAACGTTTGGTAGAGAACTATCTTTAAATGCAATTAGAAATATAAAAACTAGTAAAAAAACTGTTGCTCTAATTACACAAAGAGATCCAAAAGTTAATTTACCATCGGCTGATGACTTGTATGAAGTAGGAACCTTGGCAATTGTAGAAAAAAAACTTAAAACTGAAAAAAATATTAATGCTTTAGTCAAGGGTATTGGTAGAATAAGAATTATCAAGTTCATTCAGACATCTCCAAAACTAATTGTTGAGGTTGAAAAACTAACAGAAACAGCAGTTTCCAATAATGAAACATCAGCAATGGTTTTACATCTCCAAAAAGAATTCAGAAAAGCTGTCCATATGGGGAAACCAGTTGAGTTTCTTAACTTCATGAAGTTAATGGGAGGAGTAACTGATGGAGAACTAGTTGACCAAATTGCTAGTACTTTGTCAGTAAAAACTGAAGATAAACAAAAAATCCTCGAAGCTCTCAATGTCAAAGAAAGAATGCAGCTCGTCATAGACCATCTAGCTCATGAAATGAAGGTTTTGGAAATAGAGAAAGATGTTGTCCATAAAACTCAAGAAAAGTTTGATAAACACATGAGAGAGAGTGTTCTTAGAGAACGATTAAAAACTATTCAAAAAGAACTCGGAGATATTGATGACGACGATGAAGCTGCAGATGATTATGAAAAGAAATTAATTGGAGTTAAGTTTGCAAAAGACCTTGGAAAGAAAATTAAAAAAGAAATAAAGAGACTAAGAATGATGTCTCCCAATAACCCAGAATCTGGTTATGTTAGAAGTTGGCTAGACACTGTTTTTGAACTGCCTTGGAACAGAGTGACTAAATCTGATTTGAGTATTAAAAATGCAGAAAAAATACTAAGAAAAAGTCACTATGGACTCGAGGAAGTGAAGGACAGAATTTTGGAGTATGTAGCAGTCTTGCAACTTAAGGCTAGAAATAAGAAAAAAAAGGATCAAACGTTGCCAACCATCCTATGTTTCGTGGGTCCTCCTGGTGTAGGAAAAACAAGTATTGGAAAATCAATTGCCGAAGCTTTGGATCGAAAATTTATTAAAATTTCTCTTGGCGGCGTTAAGGATGAATCAGAAATAAGAGGTCACAGAAGAACGTACGTTGGAGCTATGCCGGGAAAAATTATCAACGGAATGAAACAAGCAAAAAGTATGAACCCTGTTTTTATGTTAGACGAAATTGATAAAATAGGCAGTGATTACAAAGGTGATCCCTCTGCAGCTTTACTAGAAGCTTTAGATCCAGAACAAAATATAGAATTTGAAGATCACTATCTTGATATGCCTTTTGACTTATCTCAAGTAATCTTTATTACCACGGCAAATACTCTAGATACAATTCCACCAGCACTAAGAGATCGTTTAGAGATTATTAGATATTCTGGATATACTCAAGAAGAAAAATTTAACATTGGCAAAGACTACCTATTTGACAAGGCTCTAAAATCAAATGGATTAAAAAATACTGAAATTTCAATTCCAAATGAAAGTATAAAAATAATTATTAACAGATACACCAGAGAAGCAGGAGTCAGATCATTAGAAAGAACTCTTGGAAAGTTAATGAGAAAAGCAGCTAGAGATATAGTATCTAAAAATGAAAAAAAGAAAATTGTAGTTAATAAAAAATTATTAAAAAAATATTTAGGACCTGAAGAGTTTGATGTTAATATCGCAGAAGAAAAAGATATTATTGGTCAATCTACTGGACTAGCATGGACATCGGTTGGCGGAGAACTTTTATTCATTGAAGTCTCTCTTACTCCAGGAAAAGGGAAGATTCAACTTACTGGAAAATTAGGTGATGTGATGAAGGAATCTGCACAAGCTTCTCTCACATATGTAAAAGCCAATCACAAAGAGCTTGGGATTACTGAAAAACAGATCCAAAACACAGATGTGCATATTCATGTTCCAGAAGGAGCTGTCCCTAAAGATGGTCCTTCAGCGGGCGTGACTATCACTACGGCAATCGTCTCGGCTTTCACCAAAATACCAGTAAAAAAAGATATTGCTATGACTGGAGAAGTTACACTCAGAGGTAGAGTGCTTAGAATTGGTGGCTTGAAAGAGAAGAGTATCGCAGCGCACATGGCAGGAATTAAAACTGTTCTTATTCCAAAAGAAAATGAAAGAGATATCATTAAAATACCAGATAGTGTAAAGAAAGATATTAAGTTTATTCCAGTTGCTCATGTTAGAGAAAACCTATCTTTAGCATTATCAAAAAAACTAAAACCACTTGACTAAGAATCTCGTGCTAAACTACAAGTATGAAATGGTTTAAATTAATAATCGTATTTTTTGCCGTAGCATTTTTTTCTGGATGCAATCCTCTCAATAAAAACTCTAAATCTGGTCTGCAAGTAATTACTGATGGTGTAGAGAGTGCAGTTTTTTTGGATGAGCAATACATTGAAAAAGCTCCCTTCATTAATCGCGAAATTAAACCAGGAGAATATATTTTAAAAATACAACCAGATGATCCGTCTTTAGTTACTCATGAAACCAAAATCTCACTTCGCCCAGGACTTCTAACGGTAGTAACCTGGAAACTTGCCGAAAGGCCTGAGTTAAGTGGTGGGGTAATCTATGAAATGGAACCTATTAAATCTAAAAGTAAGTCTGAAGTATCTTTCATAACAATTCCTGATGGAGCCATAGTGGCAATGCAAGGAAAAGAAAAAGAGTTTTCTCCAGTGATAATAACAGACATTAACCCCGGACATAACGAGTTTGAAGTTTCTCTTCCTTCTTATGAATCTCAAAAACACACGATAAATGCTGTTACTGGATACAGAATGCTTGTTAGTGTAAAACTTGCAAAGATTGGCACTGGAGAAATACAAAATACTGAAAATAAACCTAAAGATAATGTTGAGGAAGTCAAGGTAACTGATGAAGTTAAAGTGGTTGAGCAAGCTAGCAATAGCGCAGCAACTCAATCAGGACAAATAAACCCAGACATAATTGAAACTGCAACTACTGGAAAACAAATCTTAATCAAACCAACTAATTTTTTTCAAGATGACAAGGAAGTTCTAAGGGTTAGAGATAAGGCAGGATCAGGAGGGGCAGAGCTAGGATTTGCAACAGTTGGTTTAAAATACGATTACTTGGGAAATACTCAAGATAATTGGTTTAATATTAGTTTTAATGGAAAATCTGGTTGGGTTAGCGGAACATTTTCTCAAATTGCACAGTAGCACATGAGTAAGCATAAAAAATACTTTATATTTATTTTTCTAACAGCCGGACTATATTTTATTCGTATATTCTCTAAAATTATATCTTTTAATCAAGACGGTTTTTATGCCGGCCACCAAAATGTATGGAGCGATTGGGCTCTTCATACCACACTTACAAATACCTTTGCAAACAAACCCATAAGCGAGTGGTTTCTTTATCATCCATATTTTTCTGGTGGAAAATTAACGTATTCCTTTCTTACAAACGCAATTTCTGGAGTTCTAATGAAGTTTGGCCTGAGCATTACCCAAGCGATGATTTGGCCATCAATATTATTTATCTTATTACTATTAGGAGGAATGTATCTACTATATTTTCAAATATTAAAATCAAGATTGAAAGCAACTCTAGGAATATTTATTTTCTTAACTTCAGCTGGACCAGGATTTTTAAAATTTATTAAAGATTTTTATCTAAATCCAAATATAAATACGCTGGTTTTTCCACCAATTGATTACACTAGAATTACCGAGTATCAGTGGTTGGCTGGAAACATTCCCACAGCAATGCTCGTCCCACAAAGAGCATTCTTGATTGGAATGATGATCGGAGTATGGTCCTTACTACTCTTAATAACCGCTATTCAAAATAAACAAAAAAAGCTATTTCTTGCTGCCGGAATTTTAGCAGGAATATTACCAATCGCTCATATGCATAGCTTTATAGCGATTGTAATAATTAGTGGCTTTATTTGTTTAAGTGTTGCTTATAATTTTTTTCTTGTACCCCTTAGGGTGAAAAGCTCTTGTCGAAACAAGTTCAAAATGTTCGCTTTTATAAAAGTTATAAGCAATATTTTATATTTTGTAATCCCTGCAACGATTTTATCTACAACACTTTTTTTTACTTTTGTTTATGGAGGAATAGAAAATCCAGACTTTATGAAAGTTTCCTTTGGTTGGACATCAAAAAAAAGTTTACTTTCATGGGTAAAAATGTGGTGGGATGTATGGGGGATTATGATTCCAGTCGCAGTTTATTCACTAAAAAACCTGCATACTCTTGAAAACATAAGTAAAAAAACTAGAAAGGTAACAAAATATTTTTACGGATTTTTTGCAGTATTCATAATTTCAAACATAGTAATTTTTCAACCAACTGCTTGGGATAACACAAAATTATTTGCTTGGGTCTATCTTGGATTTTCTTTATTAGCTGCTCACATAGTTCTAGAATTTTGGAAAAAGAAAAATCATAGAATAATTGCAGTTATATTTATGATCATGCTTTCGACAACTGGAATTTTAGAATTAATCAGATTGCAAAGATTTGATAAAAATACTTATCTTCTCAGCAAAACTCAAGATATTGAATTTGCAAAATACGTAATGAAAAAAACAGAAACTGATGATATTTTTTTAACCTCCACAGACCACAATCATCCTTTGCAAATGTGGGGCTCTAGATCAATTGTGCTGGGATATAAAGGATGGGTGCCAAATTTTGGATTTAATATTGAAGAAAGAAGTAATGACATTGTAAATATTTTTCAAAATCCAACTGAATATTCTTATCTACTCGAAAACTATGAGGTTGACTATGTTGTAGTGGGGGAACAAGAAAAGAGAGAGTTTAACTTAGATCAAAAATACTTCAATGAAAACTTTCCTACAGCGTTTCAAAATTCTACTACCGTTATTTATGATGTTAGATAACAGCGTTTAACAATCTTAAGAACTGTGCTGAATCTAGTGCGGCAGTTCCCACTAAGGATCCATCTGTCACTAACATATATTCACCAATATTAAACTCATCAACGCTTCCACCGTAAATAACTCTCACATCACCAGCAAGTCTTTTAATTTTTTTGACAACTTCTTTGACCATGCTAACATCTGCATTCTTACCAGTTCCTATTGCTGAAATAGGCTCATACGCCACAACACATTTTTCCATAGCTTCTTTATTAATTAAACCAAGTTGTTCTTCTAAATATTCTTCATTTACACACAAAACTGGAGTGATATTACTCTGCAAACTTTGTTCTACCTTCAGTGCCACATCCTTTGATGTCTCACCAAAATACTTTCTTCTCTCTGAATGACCAACTATAGCGTATTGAATCTTCATACCATTTAAATTCTGTCCTGAGATAGCTCCCGTGTAGCTTCCTGCAGGAAAAGAACTTATATCTTGCACAGACACAGATAAGCTTTTCCCAGACTTTTCAATGGTTTTTTCTGCTAAAGCTAAAGATACAAATGATGGAGCTATCGAAACATCAACTTCGCTAAAGACTGAGTCATCAGTATTATTTAAGAATTCTTCAAACCATAGATTGGTGTTTGTTAAAGATTTGTTAGACTTAAAATTTGCTAAAATTAATTTTTTCATAAATATCCTTTTTTTTACTTGTCTAATTTAAATATTACTATAAGCAAGTCTAGCGAAGCATAGATTTATAATGTATTAAAATCTGCGCAGTTGAACTTGCGATAGGAATATTTAAATTAGGATCACTATATCACCAATCCAGTTAGCTGTACAAATAATATTAAAATAATGTTAGTATGATTTCTCATGTCCGACTTCCTAAAAAATTTAAACAAAGAACAAGTATTAGCTGCTATTCATGAAGATGGTCCTGCGGTAGTCTTGGCAGGAGCAGGTTCCGGAAAAACAACGGTTCTAACAACCAGAGTTTCGTGGTTAATTTCAGAAAAAAAAATTTCTCCATACTCAATCTTAGTGGTTACTTTTACAAATAAAGCTGCCAAAGAAATTAAATCAAGAATTCATGAGCTTACTGGACAAATATTACCTTGGAGCGGAACCTTTCACAGTTTTTGCGCAAAAATTCTGAGAATAGATGGCGATCACATAGGCTTACCACAAAACTTTGTAATATATGATTCAACAGATCAACTATCCTTAATCAAGAATATTTACAAAGAACTTAATATTGACAAAGAGGAGTTTAATATTAAAGCTACCCACTCGGCAATATCAAACGCAAAAAATGAGCTACTATCTCACGAAGATTATGCGCAGGTTGCTCATGGAGCCTTTCAGGATCATGTGGCCAGAGTCTACAAAGTTTACCAACACAAACTTTTTAAGGCTGCAGCTGTCGATTTTGATGATCTCCTTTCAAAAACTTTGCAATTACTTAAGTCTTCAAAGGAAACTAGAAATAAATATCAAAAAATGTTTGAGCACGTGCTCATAGATGAGTACCAAGATACTAATAAAGCTCAATATGAATTAACTAAGATTCTTAGCGCACCACAAAAAAATATTTTTGTAGTTGGTGACTTTTGTCAAAGTATATATGCGTGGAGAGGTGCTGATTACAAAAATATGCTTCAGCTAAAGAAAAGTTTTCCAAAAATTAAAGAGTATAAGCTGGAACAAAACTATCGTTCAAACCAAACAATTCTTGATGCCGCAACTGAAGTTATTTCACAAAATACAACTCACCCAATTCTTAAACTCTGGACTACAAAACCTGCTGGTAATAAAATAACTTGCTATGAAGCTGAATCGGGAAAAAGTGAGGCACAACAAACTATAAGATATATCAGGAGTCATCATAATGATTATGATTATGGAGAAATTGCAATTTTATACAGGACCAATGCGCAATCTCGCGAGTTTGAAGAAGCCCTTATTGGAGGAGGAATTCCATATAAATTAATTGGTGGTACAAAATTTTATGAAAGAAAAGAAGTTAAAGATTTGATAGCTTACTTAAAATTTACCCAAAATAAGAATGATATCGTCAGCTATGAAAGAATCATGAAACTTGGAAAAAAAAGATTTTCTAATTTTTCTGCATGGTTAGAAAAAAATAACCCAGACACTGTATTAGAAGAAACCAACACAACAAGGAATGCAGCTGAAATTCTCAAGGAAATTCTTGAAACAACTAAATATATAGATAAATTCAAAAGAGATACTGAAGAGAATGTCACAAAAAAAGAAAATATTGATGAATTATTAAATGTTGCTTCGCAATTCGATGATGTCACTCAATTTCTAGAAAACGTCGCACTCATCCAAGATAATCAATTTGCTGACAAAGGATTAATAGATGAAAACGGTCACTCTGTAAATCTAATGAGCCTTCACTCAGCAAAAGGTCTTGAGTTTGAAGTAGTTTTAATGGTGGGGATGGAAGATGGCTTATTGCCTCATTCAAGATCTTTAATGGATAACGAACAGATGGAAGAGGAGAGAAGACTATGCTACGTTGGCATTACCAGAGCAAAATCTTTTTTATATTTAACTTACTCAAGATCTAGGTTTCAATACGGTTCAAATATTTCCGCTATGAGAAGTAGATTTATTCAAGATATTCCCACTAACTTGATGAGTTTGGAACTAGAAATAAAAAAATATAAAGGAAGTGGCAAAGGCGGATCAGATTCCTGGGAATACAATAAACATAGTCGTAATGGGAAAAATTATGATGGGGGTTTTAATAAAAAATCTAATAAACCCAAAAGAAGAATTGTTGTTGATGATGATATTTTGGATGGAGTTATAGCAGGAGATTTAGACATAGACAAGCTTATTGAGAGTTAAGTTATTTAACGTATAATACAGATTAAGTATGTTTATTAGATCAATCAGACCAGAGGAAAAAGAAGATTACAACAATGTTGTTAATCATCCTCTCCAATCATGGGAATGGGGAGAATTTAAGAAAAAAACTGGATTAAAAGTTGAAAGAATCGGAATTTTCGAAAAATCAAAACTAACTGAGGCGCTGCAGGTAACTTTTCACCCAGTGCCTTTTTTAAATAAAAATGTGGGTTATTTTCCAAAAGGAAATATGCCAAACACCACACAATTATCAATGCTGAAAGATTTGGCTCAAAAAAATAATGCTATCTTCATAAAAATTGAACCAAACGTAGGCCAAAAGGTTGGAGCTCTATCTGCACACAAAGATATTACAAAGTTCTTATTTGAAAACGGTTGCGTTGCAGGAAGACCACTATTTACTAAATACACCTTTCAACTAGATCTTACAAAATCTGAAGAGGCTTTATTTGAAAATCTTGCCAGCAAGACTAGATACAATGTAAATTTAGCCTACAAAAAAGGTGTGAGGATTTTTGAGAATACATCGGCTGAAGGGATGGAGCAATATATTGAGATTCTAAAAGAAACAACCAAGAGGCAGGGATTTTACGCCCACTCTCCAGAATACTTTAGAGATATGTGGAAAACCTTAGGAGAGTCAGGAAACTTAAGAATCTTTAACGCTGTTTATAACAAAGAAGTTTTAACTTCGTGGATAATGTTTATTTTCAATGACATAATTTACTATCCATATGGATCGTCTCGCTCTATTCACAGAGAAGTAATGGCCAACAATCTGATGATGTGGGAAATGATCAAACTAGGAAAAAAAGAAAAGTGTCATACACTTGATATGTGGGGATCTTTAGGACCAGAACCAGATAAAAAACATAATTGGTATGGCTTTCATAAATTCAAAAAGGGGTATGGAGGAGAATTAATCGAATTTCTGGGAACATATGACTACGTGATAGACTCACCAATGTATAGTATTTTTAAAATATCAGATAATATTCGTTGGAAATTATTAAAATTAAGAACTAAATTAAAAATATAATTAAAATGAAAGAGCGCTATGACTTCTAAAAGGTTTAAAAGAATTCTACTTAAAGTTGGCGGAGAATCTATGCTTGGAGATAGAGAGTATGGCATTGACCCAAAAGCAGCTCTAGAAGTAGCTGAAAAAATTAAAAATATTTATACAGAGCATGTTCAAATAGCCATAGTCATAGGTGGGGGAAATATTTTTAGAGGTGTGTCTGGATCTAAACAAGGAATCGAAAGAGCAACTGCGGATTATATAGGAATGATGGCTACAGTCATGAATGGTCTTACTTTACAAGATGCTCTAGAAAAGATCGGCGTCCCAACAAGGTTGCAATCCGCGCTTTCAATGCCAGCTGTTGCAGAAAGCTTCATAAGAAGAAGAGCAATGAGACACATGGAAAAGGGAAGAATAGTTATTTTAGGAGCAGGCACAGGTGTGCCTTATGTTACCACTGATACTGGAGCATCTCTTCATGCCCTAGAGCTACACTGCGACGTTTTAATGAAAGCCACAAAAGTAAACGGAATTTATGACAAAGATCCAAATAAACATAATGATGCCAAAAGATTTGAAACCCTTACTTTTAAAGATGCAATTGAAAAAGATGATGTAGATATAATGGATACATCCGCTCTTGCTATGTGTCAAGAAAATAATATGCCTCTCATGGTTTTTAAATTATTCGAATCAGACAGTCTACTTAGAGCTGTTAAGGGAGAAAACATTGGTACATACGTTAGTAATGATGTTAAGACTAAGTTTGTAGAATAATTAGCAATCAAAGGAGCTTATGAAAAATTTTAGCATTAATGGTTTTGGGAGAATTGGAAGAACCTTCTTAAGAGTTTGGTGGGAAAAAGGCAGAGAAAATTCTAACTTAAAAGCTATTAATACTTCTGGTTCAATGGAAATTGATCAATGGGCTCATTTACTAAAATACGATACTAACTACGGTGTTTTTTCTGAAAATATCAAAGTAAATAAAATTCAATCTGTCAAAGAAGCAACTGATGAAAATCCAGTTCTTGGTAACATTACTATCGGTGAACATGAAATTGCCATCATAGCTCAAAGAGATCCTAAAAAAATCCCATGGGCAAAATATGAAGTTGAAGTTGTAGTAGAGGCAACTGGAATTTTTAACACAGAAGAAAAGGCCTCTGGACATATTGAAGCTGGAGCTAAAAAAGTTCTACTCACAGCTCCATCTAAAGGAGGAAATGTAAGCACAAGTGTGATCGGTGTCAATGAAGCAGATCACTCTGTAAAAGTATTTTCCAATGCATCATGTACTACAAACTGCGTGGCGCCAGTTGCACAAATAATGACGAGTGTTTTTGGAGTTGAAAAAGCTATGCTTACCACAATCCACTCATATACAGATGATCAGAATACTCAAGACAATTCGCATAAAGATTTAAGACGTGCAAGATCGGCTGCTGAAAATATTATTCCTACTACTACAGGAGCTGCAAAAGCTACAACTCAAATTATTCCTGAGCTAGAAGGAATTTTCGACGGAATTGCTATTAGAGTACCAACGCCAACAGGATCATTATCTGACATGGTTTTTGTAACAAAGAAAAATGTTACAAAAGAAGAAATTAACCAAACATTTATTGATGCAAGTCAGCAAGATAGATGGAAGGGAATACTAGCGGTAACTAATGACCCAATCGTATCATCCGACATTGTTGGTAGATTCGAATCATCAATTGTTGATCTTGAACTTACTAATGTTATTGGAGGCAACCTCGTAAAGGTTATCAGCTGGTACGACAACGAGTGGGGTTACTGCAACAGACTAGTAGAGCAATTAGCAAAACTCTAATAAGCTCATACGCTTTGTGCAATTATGTTGTAATAGCATCTCTGTATGCTTTCATTCATCAACACAGCAACTGTTAGTGGCTTAAAAACAATCAAAATTAAAGTAGAGATTAATCTTGCTCGTGGAAAACCACAGCTGATTATTATTGGCTTAGCTTCAAAATCAATAGAGGAGTCAAAGGAAAGAATAACCGCTGCTTTGATTAATTCTGGCATAAGACCAAAATCTCAAAGAACAATTGTTAATTTAGCTCCTGCTGACATACAAAAAAATGGTAGTAGTTTTGATCTTGCCATTATTGTCGGAATTCTTAAAGCATATAAAAAAATAAAACTTAAAACAGATAAATCAATGTTTTTTGGAGAATTGTCATTGAGTGGAAAGATAAAAAAAGTAAAAGGAATCTTATCTCTAGCTTTAGCAGCCAAAGAAATGGGAAGTAAGAATATTTTTATACCTTATGATAATAAAAACGAAGTTGTATTAGTTTCAGGAATAAATATTTATCCAATAAAGCATATTAATGAACTGATTCTAAAAGAAGAAAATGAACTACCAAAGAAAGTAAAAGAAATTCCATATGATATTATTTCTAATTCAAATCAATCTTCAGAGATAAAAATTGATTTCGCCGATATCTATGGCCAAAAACTTGCTAAGAGATCTCTAGAGATTGCAGCTGCCGGGGGACACAACTTACTTCTAATTGGACCACCGGGTGCTGGAAAAAGTATGTTGGCAAAGGCACTAATCGGCATACTTCCGCCACTCAATGAAAAAGAAGCAGTAGAAACCACAAAGATTTATTCTATTTCTGGGTTACTAGAAAATAATATTATTAGAGACAGACCTTTTAGGTCTCCTCATCACACAATATCAAGAACTGGTTTGTTAGGTGGCGGCACACAAATTAACCCTGGGGAAATTTCCCTAGCACATAAGGGTATATTATTTTTAGATGAGTTCTCAGAATTTCCAAAATATATTCTAGAAAGTCTGAGACAACCTCTGGAAGATAAAATGATTACAATCTCGCGAGCGAACGGCTCCATAGAATATCCTAGTGATTTTACTTTGATTGCAGCAAGCAATCCCTGTCCATGTGGTTACAAAAATAGTGAAATAAAGGAATGTATTTGCAATAATCACATGCTCGATCAATACAGGAAAAAAATTTCTGGACCTATTTTAGATAGAATTGATATGACAGTTTTTGTCAAAGCAATTGAAATCAAAAAAATAACCAACAAACATTTGAGTCTTAATGAGAAATCAAAAACAATCAGAGATAGAATAATCAGAACAAGAATTACTCAAACTAAAAGATACTGTGACACAAACTTGACTACTAATTCTCAACTAAATTCAAAACAAGTCCGCTTCTTTTGTCAACTTTCACCAAAAGCAGAGAAACTCTTAAAAAGAGCTGCTCATAAGCTGGTAATTTCTACTAGAAGTTACTTTAAAATTATTAAGGTGGCACAAACAATTGCTGATCTAGAAATAAAATATCCGGGAAAAATTAAAGAATCTCATATTGCTGAAGCACTTCAGTATAGAAAAGCTTCTTTATAGGTCACAATAAAACTGAATAGTCCTACACCGATACAATAAAAACCAAATATTTCTAATCGAGATTTTTTGATAATGTAAGCAAAAACTTTTAAACTGAAGAGTCCAGAAATAAAAGCCGCTAATCCTCCAACAAGTAAAATACTAAGACTCAAGTTTCCCATTCCATTATTTACTACTTCAATCAATTGAAGTAGTGATGCTCCTAGTATAACTGGAATCACCATCAAAAAAGAAAATCTAAAAGCTTTTTGCCTATCAACATTTTGAAGTATTCCACCAGCAACAGTAGAGCCAGATCTTGATATTCCTGGCAAAATTGCGAATGCTTGAAAAAGACCAATTACAAAAGCTTGCTTAAAACCAATCTCCTTTTTAGTTTCTTCAACAACCATTTCCTTATTCTTCGCACTATTAAGTTTGTTATCGGTAACTAAATTCAAAACACCAGTGATAATCAGTAGTAGTGAAACAACTATTACAGAGCTAAACAAGGCTTCCAATTGATCTTTGAATAAAAACCCAATTACTATAACTGGAATGCTACCTATAATTATTGCTTTAACTTCAGGTAATTTAATAGATACAATATCTTTTTTAAAATAAATAAAAATAGCTAGCAATGTTGCTAGGTGCAATGAAACTTCAAAGAGAATGTTTGTCTGATGAATACCAAGAAAATACTCAGCAATTACTAAATGGCCAGAACTAGAAATAGGCAAGAACTCTGCCAATCCCTGAACTAAACCCAGTATAATTGCGTCAAGAAAACTCATGTATGTTATTTGCTCTTGGTATCATTCTTGAACTTCTTGTACCAGTCGCTTAAAACCATACTGACCAACTCTTTTCCACCTAGTCCTAATGCTAGACCAAATCCAAGAGATAACATTATTACGAATCCGATAAATAATATTAAAATAAATTCTTGAGCAATTCCTAATTCTGAAATCGCTGCTAAAACTGTTACGGTCATTACGGCATAGCTAGAAATTTTTCCTAACAATCTTGCACTTTTACCGTCTACACTTTTAACTGCACCTTTTACCAGGCTCTCAACTACTCCAGAAATTAATAGTCCAAAGAAAAGTATAATCACTGCAGAAATTACTGTAGGTAAGTATGACAAGACTCTTCCTAGAATGATTGTGAGTGACTCAAGTCCAAGAATGCTTACGGTTGTATGGATCACTACAAGCATAACTAACCAATATAAAATTGATCCAAGCACTTCCTCTATTTTATTACTAATCTCTGCATCCTTCAAAAAATGTTCTACTGGAGTCTTTTTGAAAGCTGAGGATACTCTTAAAGTTTCTAAGAGTTTAACAACTACCTTCTTAAAAGTTGTTGCTAGTGCTGAACCAATAACTAGCACTAACATTGACATTAATAATTTTGGTAAAAAGATGACAATATCTGTAAGCAACTGGCTGCTTAAAAAAACTAAAGAATCATAAATCGTCTTTGGCATATCTGTCCTTACTCTATTTTCATAATTTCTTATACTAATTCATTATAGTGGTAAAACAAAAAAACGTCAGTCTCAATTTAGTCGAGATGACGTTTTTTTTACCTAAATGCCAATAAGCCGGATTCTGTATTTGACAATGATCTATCTAGTGCCTGAGACTTTATCACCGATCTAAGTTAATGCTCGTAAGAGTAAAAAAATAGAATAAGGAACAGGTCCATAATGCGGTGAAGCTCGTCAGTTGCAGCTGGGAGGATTGCCTCTTTTAATTAACTAAAAGATAATTAAAAGAACTCTGAAGCTTAGTCGTTTCACTCGGCGCCACCCGATTCGTCACTGATGCTCTAACTGGCTTTGCATTGCCTAAAAAAATCAAGCTTTGCAAATCTCTCACTCGTGTTAAATTAAAACCTAACACTTCATGAGACACCATCTGTTCTGCTGTCCGGACTTTCCTCTCCTGCAAAAAATGCAAGAGCCATTGTCTCGTCAATTAGGTAAGATATATTATACATCCCATAATATGAGAATTAAAGAGGTAATTTAAAAATTATATTTTTGATTTTATGAAAGTCGAGTAAAACGTTCTAGCAATAATATAAATTGGAACTGAGAGCAGGGCACCAATCATACCTGCCAACTTAAATCCTGACAAAATAACAGTAATTGCTATTAAAGGATTAACGTTTGCGCTTGTCTGCATAACTTTTGGAACCAAAACATTGTTCTCGATTTGTTGAATTATTATATAAAGTAAAACTACTATTCCAGCCATAACTGGACCAAAAGTAATGAACGTAACAATCACGGCTGGAACCATAGCAATTGTTGGGCCTAGATTTGGAACTATTTCCAAGAAACCTGCTAGCAAGGCTAAAGGCAAAGCATAAGGAATTGAAATTAAGAAAAGACTCAAGTAAGTTATTGCAAATATAGAAAACATCAAAATTAACTGAGCTCTCACCCAACCTCCAAGCTGATCTTCAATCGAATTAATAAATTTTTGTACTTTTTCTACATAAGCTTCATTACTGGTAAACCAATATATTTTTTTATGTAAGACCTGTCTTTCCATCATGAGATAAAAGGACATGACCATTAAAGTGAAGGTTGTAATTACGCCATTGAAAGTATCGTTAATGATAGAAAAAATCGCACTAAATGAGCCACTGAAACTATTAATTACTGAGCTAAACTCTTGTAGAGTAAAGTTAAAGTTCTGAATTTCTTCTTTAAAAACTGGCAAATCAAATAAATTAATTAACTGGAAAACTTGCTTAGCTAGAGGTGGAACCAACAATCCAACTATAAGTGCAAGCCATCCTACCAAAGATAAATAAGCTATGAATATACTGGGTACTTTTGGAATTCTTAATTTCTTTGATAAAAATTTTACCAATGGATTAAGAGCAACCATGATAATGAACGCTAGAATCAATAAAACTACAACTGTTCTGATCTGATATAAACCATAAAGACTCAATAGGAAAAAGATTGTAAAAACAATTGTCAAAGGAGAAATTGAAACTGCATGGTCACTATACAAATATTTTTTCATGTTGTTTTTAGAATAATTTACTACTTAAAGTATAGCTGGATTTTTCTAAATCGTCCAACCAAACAATATCTTTTTCCTTTTTTAACCAAACTAGTTGTCTTTTAGCATACTGAAACTCATGAAGAGACCAATCTTCTATACATTTTTCCCGACTGACCTCATTTTTTATGTATGCAGTAATATCACTAACTCCTAAGGCAGTGCGAGATGCCTGATCTTTAAGAATAAGTTTTTTGTTAAGTTTCTCAACTTCTTCAACCGCTCCACCATTAAAACGCTCGATAACTCTTTTATTTATTTTGTTTGAGATTATTCCCAGATCTAAACTTAATCCTATTTTCAAGTTTATAACTTGATCTGGTAAGTTCATTACTTTTTCAATTTCTGGCTTTCCAATTGAAACTTCAATTGCGCGAACCAACCTGCGAGAATTATTGACATCAGAGTTGTTCATTTCAGAAAACTTTTTTGAGTTTACTGTTTTTAACCAATTCTGCAGCTCTTCAATTGACATCAATTTAGCCTTGCTACGAACTTCTGGAATTGGTTTTATATATAAACTATTATCGCGATTAAATAAGTGGTTTATATAAAGAGAAGTACCACCAACAATGATTGGTAGTCGGTTATTTGCAAAAGAATTTTTAATAATTTCAGTTGCAAAATTTTTAAAATGCGCCACGGACCATTCGTCAGATAAACTTAGAATAGATACTCCATGAAGACGAATTTTTTTATTTTCATAACATGGGAAAGCATCTAGGTCATTTGGAATAATTTTTTTAAAACCGTCTGGAATATCAGCTCCAGAAAGTACTTCTAAACCTTTATAAACTTGTCTGGAATCAGCGGAAATTAGATCAACTCCATTAATGTCAAAAAGTGATAGCGCCTGCTCGGATAACTTTAACGCAAAAGAGGTTTTTCCAGATGCAGTTGGACCCAAGATTGAAATTAAAGTGTTCATAAGTTCTTCAAATAAAGAGAGCCTTTGCTATTTAGCTTTTAATAAATATTTAAAAACGAACATTTTGGGCTTGTCCCAACGAGAGTTTTTAAATATTTATTGAAAAACTAGATTACAATTGGTCTTTCTTTCAAATTATCCTTGTTAATAATCTGATCCAATATCTCCCAACGACGTTTTTTTTCTTTATGAGGAATGTTATCTGGATAAATCTTCCAGCCAGCAGTTCCAGGTCTAGGAGAGTAAATAGCTACAAATCCCACCATCCAGTTCATTTGTTTTGCTAAATCTACAGTTTCTTGAAATTCCTCTTCTGTCTCTCCAGCAAAACCCACAACGATATCTGTTCCTATTACAATTTCTGGATCTGCTTTCTTAAGTTTATCAACAACTTCAATATATCTTTCGCGAGTATATCCACGATTCATTCTATAAAGAACCGCATTGCTACCAGACTGAATTGGCAAGTGTACATATCTGTCAATTTTTTTATTTTTTCCAACTTCATTAATTAGCTCGTCATGAAAATCCCAAGGATTACTACTCATAAATCTAATTTTTGTAATTTGATCAAATTTTGAAATTTCTTGTAGCAATTTTACAAATGGGGGAGTTCCTTTTGGTTTCAAGTATTGTGATTGATTGTCTGGCAGATCTTCACGCTGGAATTTTTTATTTTCCATCATTAATTTTCTAAATCCAATTCCAAGTTTTTCTAGTCCCCAAGAATTAACATTCATTCCCAAAAGTGTTATCTCCGAGTATCCTTTTTCGACCAAGTCTCTAACTTCATCCATTATGGATTCCATACTTCTAGATTTTTCCCTACCACGAGAGTAGGGCACAACACAGTAGGTACAAAATGAGTTGCAACCTGTAGAAATAGGTATCCAAGCGTGTTTCTTTCCTTCGGCTGTCAAGCTATCTTTTCTTAAGGCAGACTGGTTAAAACCAACCTCATTTATCGGCAAAATTTCATCAACCATCGGCATCATTTCATATAACTTTTCATTTCCATGATGAACCATACATCCAGTAAGAATAATCTTTGGTCTCTCAATACTGTTGGTGTTGAAATAAACCATTACATTGTATAAAAAACCTCTGGCCTTATCCTCAGCACGCTGCCTAACAGCACAAGTATTTACAACTAGCTCGTCACACTCTTGCCAACTGCTAGCTTGTATATAACCTCTTGCTTCATAGTCACCAGCAATGCGTTCTGAGTCGCTTTTATTGGACTGGCAACCAAAAGTATGAATGTAATATGATTTTTTTTTCATTTTGAGTATCTCAACAGAGGTATTGTATCACTCGAGAAAAATAATGCTGTATTTATTTCTTTATTTTTTTGGACCTTTTCTCCAAAAACCAAATCTTTATCCAAGAAGAAAGTTCAAGTGCCATTACTGCAAAGGTAATCAACCCAAGCTTAGAAGAACTCAGTGCAACATGAAGAAAGATTGTTACTAAACTAAAGTAAGTAACCCGCTGAATCATTTTCCAAAATTTTCCAAACTTTTTTTGAGAATAATCATTTGAAGTAATCCAAGCCGGCAATAAAATAATTAGTGACAGCGACCCTAAAACTTCTCTTGTTGTTAAAAATTCAGGTCCTAATTGAGATGTCATTATTCCCGGAATGGTGAATAGATAAAATGAATGTATTATCGCAGTGATAAACATCAAGATTCCTATTTGTCTACGAAATAAAACTATACTTGAACTAAATAATGGAAATATTTTAAATCTTGAAAATACTCCTGGAATTAATGTTGTTAAAAACATTAATAAAGCAAGTGTTCCAATTGATTTTGCTAGTGATCTAATAAACAAATAGGCTAGAGGAAAACTATTAAAAAAAATGAAGCCAAAAACTATTAAAATGACTCCAAAAACATAAGAAAAAGTAAATAGATTAAAAATTACTTTTTTATGCTTAACTAGTAACTTATGAACTTTTATCCAGTAGGGAAGTTTTAACATATTGCTATATGTTAGCATAAAGACATGACAAAAATTATGCTTGGAAAGTATAAACATTTTAAAGGGGAGGAGTACGAGGTTATAGGAGTTGCTAAAGATAGTGAAACTTTAGAAGAACTAGTTGTCTATCAAGCACTGTATAACTCAAAAGAATTCGGCAAAAATTCCCTCTGGGTAAGACCAAAAGAAATGTTTTTAGAGAACGTAACAGTTAACAATAAAGAAGTTCCTCGCTTTAAGTATTTGGGATAAAGGTAATGAGGCGCGTGCGGGATTTGAACCCGCGAACTGAGGTTTTGCAGACCTAGCCATTAGACCACTCTGGTAACGCGCCACTATATTTACTTCAATTTAGAATATTATAAACTAACAACTCAAAAGAGGTAGATTGATTCAATTATAATCTCACAAAAAATAATTGTTGAGGTATAATGCAAGACTATGACCAAAAAAACAACAAAAAACACACCAAAGAAGCCATTGATTGCTCCAAACACAGTTATCAAGCTAACAATTCCAAAAAAAGATGCTGAATTAGCCTATAAAAAAGCTCTTAGTAAACTCGCAAAAAAAGTCAAGATAGATGGTTTTAGAAAAGGCAATGTTCCTGCAAAAATTGCAGAAGAGAGTTTAAACCCCCAACAAATTATTGAAGATGCACTTCAAATAATTGTTCCAGAAATATACACTAAAGAACTTAAGAAATCTGGTAAACAACCACTTACTTATCCAGAATTTAATCCAATCTCACTTGAAAAAGGAAAAGATTGGGTAATAGAGGCATATATAGCCGAGAAACCAAGAGTTGACTTAAAATCATACAAGACAGCCATCAAGAAGGCTCAAAAACAGGCTGCAACAGATATTAAGGCTCAGATTAAAGCAACTCAAGAAGCTGCCAAAAAACACGAGAAAGAGTGCAAAGATGACAAGCACAAGCATGAATCAACTCAACCATCCGATGATGAAAAAAAGAACTTCACTTTGCAAATTATCTACAAGGAACTTATAGAAAGTATTAAGCCAGAAATTCAAGAACTTTTGGTCAAAGAAGAGGTTCGCTACGATCTAGACAACCTCAGTCATAAACTAAAAGATATGAATATTCCTTTCGAAAAGTTTCTAGAACATAGAAAGATGACTTTTGAAGAGCTTTCTAGTGAACTTGCAGCTGGTGCTTTAGGAAGACTTCAAGTTAGCTTTATTATTGATGAAATCGCTAAAACTGAAAAAATTACTGTTGAGAAAGCTGACTTAGAAAAAGAATTTGCAAAAATTACAGATAAAAAAATTAGAAAGCAACAAGAAGCTGATCCAAGATATACCAATATGATGAGTCAAACTATTCTAAGACAAAAAGTTGCCGATTTTATTTTAAATATTAAATAACAAAACTTGTTGACAAACCTGAAGCCTAGGCCTATAATTTAGGAAATTTTGCAAATATAAAATGCGAATATGACGGGAACAACAAAAACAGCTACCAAAAATCAATTTGCCAATGCCTTGGCAGGCTCGGCAAGTCCAGAAAATCCAAAGCTTTCTTCAAGTGACTCATTTGCCAATGCTCTAGCTAGAGCTCGTGATGGAGGAGAAAATTTCAGTGGTTTGCAGCCAGATGCCTTAGCAAACATAGCTGATCAAAGCAATTATCCAGGTCAAAGAGGATTTGATTCTCCAGAATTAAGAGATCAAACGCTTGCAGACGAAAAAGCAGCAATGGAACACAAGGCTCGTCTAGCTGCAGAAAGCAATCAAAAAAATGTATTTGATGCTGAAAAAGAAAAATCTGCGGCTAAAATTGCTGAGATCAGAGCGCACTTCTTAAAAATAACCATTCCTGAAACAAGAACTCAAATGAAAACTGCTGCTGCTGACGCACAGCTTATTGATAATATGCCGCAATCACTAGATGGTGCTAAAGGCACGTTATCATATTGGCAAGCAATGATTTTAAAAGCTGGCAATCTTAATCGATCAATCCAATCTGCACACGATGCGGGTAGTTGGAATAAAGGTGTTAATGCCAAAAAAGCTAAAATGGGTCCAGGAGCAGGTATTGCTAGAGCTAGTCGCGGACACCGAGAAACCAAGGCAGTGCAAACTGAAATGAATAGCTTAGATCGTTCTAGTGGTGAATAACATTCAATGAATATAAAAAATTGTGTGAACTTGAGAGGACTCGAACCTCTGACCTCTTCGATGTCAACGAAGCGCTCTAACCAACTGAGCTACAAGTTCATGCTTTTCTACAAGACTAAATTATATCAAATAATCTCTCTTTAACAATTAGAGTTTTAGATGATATAATACTCACTCTATTTAAAAATAGATATTTAAAAAAGGACATTACTTTAAAACGTGAGAATAAAACCAGGAAAAAAGAATAGCTCTTTTCAAAAAAGAGTAACAGCCAACCTATTAATCAGAGCAACAGAAGTGAGAGTTCTCACAGAGCGTGGAGAAATGGTTGGAGTAATGTCTAGAGACGAGGCTTTGACACAAGCAAGAGATGCAAATAAAGATCTCGTGCTTATTAATGAAAAGGCTAACCCTCCGATTGCTAAGATCATTGATCTTGCAAAATTTAAATATCAAGAACAACAAAAAAAGTCTCAAGGCCGTAAGAAAGCTAAGATTCAAAACATAAAAGAAGTTAGATTTACTCCTTTTATGAGTGATGGAGACTTTGTTTCTCGCCTGAATAAGGTATTGAAGTTCTTAAAAAAGGGAGACAAAGTAAGATTGACACTACTTTTTAAGGGTAGGGCAATCACTAAAAAAGAGTTTGGCTACGATATTTTTGAGAGAGCTATAGAGGCTACAAAAGAATATGCGCTTGTTGAAGTTGCGCCAAAAATGATGGGGAAGAAACTAATGGCTCAGTTGATGCCGATACCCTCAAGGGTACAAGCAAAAAAGGAATAACAAATGAAAAAGATTAAACAAAAAACCAGAAGTGGCGTTGCCAAAAGATTTAAAATTACCTCAACAGGTAAAGTTTTAAGACGCTCACAAAACATGAGACACAGAAGAAGAATTAAAAGTAAAAAAGCAATTAGAGCCTACAGAAAACCAACAGAGGTTACGGGTAAATGGGCAAGAAAAATCAAGCGTATGCTTGGTTTAGCATAAAAATCAATAGATAGGAAAATAAATTATGTCCAGAGTTAAATCAGGAACCACAAGAGCCAGCAGACACAAAAAAGTACTCAAACTTACAAAAGGTTTTAGAGGTGCAAATAACAGATTATACAAAAGAGCTAAAGAAGCTTTACTACATGCTGGTCATTATGCATATGTTGGAAGAAAACTTAGAAAACGCGACATGCGTAAGCTTTGGATTCTAAGAATCAACGCTGCTATTAAAGAAATTGACGAAAAGATGCAGTACTCAAGATTTATGAATGCTCTTAAAAAAACAAATATCTCTCTTAACAGAAAAATGCTGTCTGAAATTGCAATTGCAGACTTTAGAACTTTTAAAGATATTGTTACTGCTAGTACTCTAAAAGGTACTTCCTCTGTTGGAGAAGCAAGTAAGAAATAATAAATCAAACTAAACTAAAAAAACTAAACCCGCTTGAACAGCGGGTTTTTTGATTTTCTCTGTTAGAATAAATTAGTTAATGAAAAAGAGAACCAAACTCTACAATAAAATATATAGCGTTCTAGTAGGAATCATAATTTTTCTGGTACCTACAAATTTTTTCTTGAAATTTTTTGAAGGCGGAGCCTATGTAAACAGCCTGCAAATTGATTATTTAATTCCCAAATTATATTTAAGTGATATCTTCATTTTAGTTATTTTATTTATTTGGCTTCTAAATTCTCAGAAAAAGTTTCGTTCTTGCTTACAAAATTCTGTGAAATTCCTACAAAAAAAATACTGGCTAGTAGCTTTATTTGCCTTAATTTTTCTTAGACAACTTTTGACTGCTTATCCAATTTCATCTGTTATTTATTTGCTTAGAATTATTGAACTGGGATTATTTGCTAACTTTTTAATTGAAAATAAGAAAAGAATAGATAAAGATTTAATAGAAAAATTTGTGTTAGCAACATTGTTGTTTCAGTCAAGTGTAGCCATTTTTCAATTTATGACCCAAAAATCTATTTTTGGCTATTTTTTACTTGGGGAACCAAACTTAAACAATTACATTGGAATATCAAAAACTGCTTTATTTGGTGTAGAAAAAATACTTCCATATGGAACTACTGCTCACCCAAATGTGCTTGGTGGAGTTTTAGCTTTATACCTAATTTATATTTTAAGTAGGGTGGAGTGGAAGTTTAAAAAAATAAAGTGGAGATTTAAGTTAGAATCAATTTTAAACAATATTATTATTTGCATGGCAATCATAGCGCTGTTTTTAACTCAATCAGTTTCTGCCATTGTCACTTTTGTACTAGGATTAAGCTTTATTATTTTTCAAAAATATTCTAAGAAAAATAAAAAGATTCTACAAAAAAGACTAACTTTAAAAAACATTGCTTTTTTAACTCTTGGACTAATTTTTATTAGTGTCATTTCACTAAGCTTACTTGCTAAAAAATATCCTGAGAACCAAAGTATAAATAGAAGAAATTATTTAAACTCAGCCGCTGTAGATATGGCTCGTAATAATATTTTTGTTGGGGTAGGGTTAAATAATTTTACATCAGAAGTTGAAAACTTTAGTAACAATAGAGAGATTGTCAGGTTTGTTCAACCAACACATAATGTTTTTCTATTATTTATTGCTGAAGCTGGACTGCTAGGAATCATCTTTCTTGTCTTACTAGTAAACATGTCCTCACATAAAAAACATTCAAAAATATTCCAACTGCAGAAAATTTTTAAAAATAAAAATAAAAACTGGTGGTGGATTCTGGCTTTATTGCCAATCGCATTATTAGATCACTATCTATTAAGTTTAAACGCTGGAATGTTGCTGCTGGTTTTTTCAACAGTTTTTTTGAGTGAATCAAATTAATCAATCTGCTAATCTGTCTCCGCTGAACTTGTTGCCGTTTCCGAAGGCGTAGGTGTTGGAGTTGGAGTTGGTGTAGGCGCTGGAGTTGGAGTCGGATCAGCCGCATCCCAAGCTACGCCACCTGTGCCAATATGGACAGTGCCGCTTTCTTTCTTTTCACCATTTCTTGAATATGCAAATGCTTTAATTTCGTGCTTTCCTTTTTTCTTAAAATCAAAGTTTGTTTCATATGTTCTAGCGTTGATAGTTTCTATCAAAGATCCATCTATCCATAACTCCATTTTTTCAATGCCGTCACTTGAGTCTGATTCTATTTTTACTTTAGCTTTATTGTCATCAAAATTTTTATGATCTTCAGGGTCAACTACTTTGACATAAATTTCTTTTGTATCACCACAGTACTCAGTTGGAACCTTATATCTACCGTCCTCTTGACCGTTAATCCAGGCATCAATTGCCTGTTGCCACCTATTTACACCATCGGTACTAAATGGGTCGTCTTCTCTTATCACAATAAACTCTTTTTCTTCGTAGTCATTGGCTGCTATTCGGGCATCACTAGCTAACTTAGATTCTCCCTTACAAAGTTTCATTCTTTGATGAATTGGGTCTGGCAAAGTAGGAATAAATTCTGAAATAAAGTAATCTTCACGAGATTCAAAATCATCATGAGATGGCCAACCAGAAATTTTATCAACTCCAATTCTTTCGACCCCGCTTGGAACGACCCAATCAGGAGCTGAGTAACTATCCAACTCCAACGCAGCCAACATAATATTTCGCCAAATTGGAGTTGCTCCAGATACACCGGAAGCAACACTCTTCATTGCGGAGTTATCATTATTTCCAACCCAAGCAGCAACAAGAATGTCTTGACTCCAACCAACAGCCCAGTTATCTCTCTGATCATTAGTTGTTCCTGTTTTAACAGCAACATTTGGACTGACATTCAACAAAGAACTTGTACCAAACGCTATTGCTCTTGCATAGTTATCTGAAAGAATATTGTTAATCAAAAATGCTTCTTCAGGAAGGAAAACTTGTCGTCCTTCAACGTGTCTGTGTTCAAAGATAACATTGCCATCTCTATCTTCAATTTTTAAAATGGCCACCGGCTCAATTTTTTGACCATAGTTTGCAAAAGAACTATATGAGCTAGCCATATCAATCATATGAACCTCAGCACCTCCAAGAGTTACCGCTAGTCCAAACCTCTGCATATTTTCTTTGGTTGGCTCCAAAGTTACAAAGCCCATATCGTAAGCTAGACTCAAAAAGTTGTCTATTCCTACTGTAGCCAATGATTTAACAGCAGGAATATTCAAAGAACTTCCCAAACTATTTCTAAGTGAGACTGGTCCTCGAAACTTGCCATCATAATTTTTTGGCTCATATGCTTTGGCGTTTTCATGAGGGGTAAACACGGTCGAGACATCTGTAATCATAGAGGAAGGAGAGAAACCCTTCTGTATCATGGCCAAATATGTTACTGGCTTGATTGAAGATCCTGGTTGTCTTAATCCATCTACAACAACATTATATTGTCCACCAATCTCATCATTAGAATAATCTCTGCTACCGATCATACTTAGAATTTCACCAGTTTTTGGATCCATTGCTATTGCGGCACCATTAGTGATATTCAAGCTTTCTACTTTTTCAACTTCATTGGTAACAATTTCTTGAGCTGCTTCCTGCATCTCTAAATCTAGAGAAGTTGTCACTTTAAAACCACCGGTCTCAACGGCATCATCACCAAACATCTCACTTAGAAGATCGCTTACGTAAAAAACAAAGTGAGGAGCTTTGATAGAAATACCAGAATTCTCGAACTGAAGAGTTTCTAGATCTCCAAGAGCTTGCTCGTGTGCTAGATCAGTGATATAGCCATCTTCTTGCATTCTTCTTAGAACACCCTTCGTTCTTAGCTGCCATAAAGGCTGGCCATCATCGTCTGTTTTTCCAGCATAAGGAGAGTAAGCAGAAGGTCTTTGTGGAAGTCCTGCTAAAACTGCAGATTCTACTAAATTTAGCTCATTAACTGGTTTATTAAAATAAATCTCTGAAGCAGTGCCAACACCCCAGGCCGTACCTCCATAAGGAGCTTCGTTGAGATACATTTCCAAGATCTCTTCCTTGGTAAATTTACGCTCTATTTGAAGAGAAAGCACAAGTTCTTTAAATTTTCTTACGACACTTCTCTCATTAGTTAGAAGAGCGTTTTTTACTAACTGCTGGGTAAGAGTAGAGCCACCAACCACACGTCTTTTAAAGACGGCATTATAAGGAATTCTAATTAATGTTAATAAATCAAAGCCGTTATGTTTATAAAAATCTTTGTCTTCAATAGCCACAGTTGCATTCTGCAAGTCCTTGGGAATTTGATCTATTGAAGCAGGAGTTCTTCTTTCATCGTCAAACAAATCATAAAGAAGCTTGTCATTGCGATCATAAATTTTAGTGCTGAAACCTTCGCGTCTGACAACCTCACCAGGCTTTGGTAAGTTTCGTGAAAACCAAGCAAAAGCTAAGAAAAAAACTAGAATTCCTCCAACAACTGCTATTAAGCTTCCAAAAGCAGCAAACCTCATTAGCTTGGCGTAGAGTAATTGTTTTTTTTGTTGACTCATTCTAGATTTAGCAGATCCAGTAAACGCAGTTCTCCTCGAGTAAATTCGTTTTTTTCGTAAAGGATTGATTTGCTTTATGAATCGAAAAGCCTGCCTCTTTAGTTTACTCAAATTTATTTCCATGATTCTAATTGTACCTAATTTTCCTGTAGTCACAATGCGATAATACTTCAGTCTCTGCTAACCGAAAAATGATCCCGTAATTGCATATGTAAGCGTGAGCTAAATTAGTTCTAAATTAGCCTTTCATTTTGTGTATTTTACTAAAGATTTTAGTTTCTTGCTCTCTCATTTGTTTGGCAAACTCATTGTCGGATTGAGCGTAGGCAATTAAATCTAATTGTTTGAAGCTAAGCTCTGGTTTAAGAAAGTTAGCTTTGAGTTGTTGGGAGACTTTTTTGAGTTTTTCATAGGGAGTGGTTGTTTGACCATAAATAGGTTTAGTTCTACCTTTTTTATCAACTGTAATTTCAGTCACAAATAAACAGGGGCGATGATAATTGAGGTAGGGATTAAGCCACTCTTCTAAGAAGTCACTGATTGTCTCTGCTGCTTCAAAATTAATGTGAACATAACCCATGTTTTTTCTAATTACACTCCCATTTTTGCTTTCAACTAAAGCGTTGTCATTACTATGCCTGCTTCTGCTTTTAGTTTGTTCGATTAAGAGTTTGTTGAGTAAGTAAGCTACTTTTTGGTTAATAAATTCACTCCCTCTGTCAGAATGGAAGTTAAAGATGATGAAGGGAAATTGCTTAAGGAGTCTCCTTAGAGCCGGGAGCAAGTACCGCTCACTGATCTGTGGAACACAGACTACCACCTCCCACTGAGTTATCTCACAAACAGCGTTAATGTAGTAAACATCCCTCTGGTGGACAGTGTCTACCCTGATACTGCCTGGTTTGCCATTGGGCTCTGGTTCTTGGGTTTTACCAATCCCTACCTCACGAGGTTTTGTTCCATTAACCCAAAAGGTACGGTAGTGAGTTGTCTTTCGAAGATTATCAATATGAGAGGGACTAACTTTTGAGATATGTCCATAATCTTGATGACCAAATACCTCCACTTCTCTTCGCAGAATCTCTTTGGTAGCAAATCTGTTGAGCCGACGATGAAGGGCATCTGTGACTTCAAGGAGTTTGATATCCTTGGTGGTGTAAATCGTGTGGGGATTTTGGCGTACATACTGATTGCGCTCTAATTTATCCTCACTTGCTCTTTTGATGAGCCTATTTAACTGAGCTTTCTTGTAGCCAGTTAATTTTTTGAGATACAGCCTAACGACATGCTTATCTCCACGAGATAATTTGGAGTACTTGAATTTTTTAACAGTTTTAGTGATGAGTTTATACTTTTCTTCAATATCCTCCAGCTGCACCTCAAACCTAATTGAGCCTTTTACAAACTCCCTTAACTGAGAGATACTATCAATGCGTGAGTCGTTCATACTTAGTTTCATATCTAAAACTAGTATCGGCTCACGCTTTTTATTTAGCAACTACGGGATCATTTTTCGGTTAGTTTCAATCCCCCGTATGGGATCATCTTCGATTAGCTAAGACTACTTCTTGACATATTACCTCAAGAATGTAAAATGCAAAATATGAGTAGTTCTTATCAAACTCACCGCAAGACCTTTATTAACCTTATTTGGGATAGGGCATTGCGTGGTGTGTAAGTAAACTCAGAAAAAAAACATATTTACAAACCTCGCAAAAAAAGCGAGGTTTTTTGATTTTAGAAGGAACAATGCGTTCTTTCATACGATCAAACAAAAAATATGGACACCGCACCTTAACATAGTCAAGTAAAAATAAAATTAATTTCTGGGTGGTCGCAAGAAGATTTTGTGTAAATCAATTGTCTTTCTGCGACCACCCAGAAAAAAGCAAGTCTTAGTGGCTGAGTGGAATTTTTTTAATTCCTCAATATTAAATTGAGGTAAGGAGAAAGAATGACTAAGAAAGGTAAAAAGAGAACAGACAAAAAACACGACTGTTCAAAAAAAACCCAACCAAAGTGTTCTGCGTGTGGGGCGAAAGTTAAAATTGGAAAGCCATGTAAGGTTTGCGCAGGTCGCGAACGCGCACGAGAAAGAGCTGAAGCTCTCGCCAAAAAAGAAACCCTTAAAAAACAGCGCGCACGAGAGCGCTCCAAGGAAGGGTTGGGTTGAAACTTCTCAGCCAAAAATTTTATTTTTTATTGACTAGCAGGTAGCTTGGATCGCCTGCTTAGTCTTTTGTGGTTGATAACATATCGACTATAAAAGATAGCAGGCGATCAAATGTGGTGTTAAAAACTCACAAATATTAACTGGAGAGTTTTTTATGTTTATAATTATTAGAACTCAGGTTAGAATGGAACTATGGAAAATAAGATAACAATAGAAGAATTAAAGTCAAAAATTGCTGATATTAAGATGCAGTTAGTTGGTGATTTAGGAAAAAACTTAGCCAATGAAAAATTGCGAATTAAGTACTTAGCAAAAAAAGGACTTTTTAATGATTTAGCAAAGATTATTTCTAAACTAGAAAATTCAAACAAAAAAGAAGCTGGACAACTGCTTAATGAGTTAAAAATTCATCTCTCAGATACTATTGAGAAAACTGACTCCAACACTTCAAAAAAAGAATGGGTCGACCTTACCGCCCCAGGAATCAAACCAAAAACCGGTCATATGCATCCAGTTTCTCAAGCAATGGAAGAAATTACTCAAATTTTTGAAAGAATTGGCTTTACTCGTTCAAGATATCCAGAAGTTGATTGGGATTGGTATGTCTTCGAAAGCTTAAATATGCCAAAAAATCATCCTGCACGCGATGAGTGGGAAACATTTTTTGTGGACGCTCCCATAGACAAGAAAATGGGCAAAGTTGTTTTAACCACACACACCTCCAACGGCCAAGTGCGTGAAATGGAGAGATTAAATAGTAGAGCTCCAATTAGGATGATTAATATTGCTCGTTGCTATAGACGCCAACAAGATGCAACACACACTCAGATGTTTCATCAGTTTGAAGGATTGGTAATAGATAAAGGAATTAACATCCAACATCTAAAAGGTACTCTCGACTACTTTGCAGAACAATTTTACGGACCAGGAACAAAATCAAGAATTAGACCATTTCATTTTCAGTTTACAGAACCATCTCTAGAAGTAGATTTCTCATGTCATATCTGTCATGGAACAGGATTCTTAGATGATAAAACGAAAAAACCTGAGGATAAAAAAACAAAGTGTAAATTTTGTAAATCTGGTTGGCACGAAGTTGGAGGAGCTGGAATGGTTCATCCAAACGTCCTCAAAGCCGGTGGTTTTAACCCAGATATCTATACAGGCTTTGCATTCGGATGGGGAGTAGAAAGAACCTACACCCTTAAAGAAGGTTTAAATATTGATGACATTAGACTACTTTACAGTGGAGACCTAAGATTTTTGGAGCAATTCTAATATGAACATACTAATACCTCACAAATGGTTACTTGAGCACTTGGATACAAAAGCCACTGAAGCAAAAATTCAAGAATATGTCTCTCTGTGCGGACCATCAATTGAACGCATCTACCAAAAAGAAGGCGAGAGTGTCTATGACATAGAAGTTACTACAAACAGAGTTGATAGTATGTCTATCAGAGGAATCGCGCGTGAAGCAGCGGTAATTCTAGAACAGTTTGGAATTAAGGCTAAAATAAAACCTAGCTCAATCGTAAGAAATGTCAAAATCGATGTTAGCCCATCAAAAATGCTTCCGCTTCCAAGAATTAACAATGATCCTAAGCTCTCAAAAAGACTTATCTGTGTAGTACTTAGCGATATCAAAAGAAACGCTACTCCAGATTGGATGGCAAAACGTCTTTTACAAACCGATCAAAATATTCATGATGCAGCAATAGATATAACCAACTATGTTACTCATGAATTAGGTCACCCCTGCCATGCTTTTGACTACGACAAATTGATGAAAACCGGTGGTGAAATAAATGTTGTGGAGGCTAAAAAAGGTGAAACTTTTACAACTCTTGATGGTGAAACTTTTACAACCGTGGGCGGAGAGGTGGTTTTTAAAAATGGAGAAGGAAAAATTATTGATCTCCCATCTATTAAAGGAACAGCGAACACATCTATAGATGAATCAACCACAAATATTTTACTATTGCTCGAATCAATCATGGCCGAAAAAGTCAGGTTCGCAAGTATGACGCACGCGATTAGAACTACCGCAGCTCAGCTAATGGAAAAAAATGTTGATCCAAATTTGGCCGAGGATGTTCTTTTACGAGGCATTGAACTGTACAAAGACTTAAATGGTGCAAAAGTTGCTAGCAAAATTTTTGATAAATTTCCCGGCAAAGAAACTTTAAATCCTGTAGAAATTACTCTTAGAAGAATCAATGAGTATCTTGGCATTGATATTACAATTGAAAAAGTTGTTTCAATTTTAGAGCAACTAGAGTGTCGTGTAAAAGTTAGTAAAAATAAAACTGGAAGTTCCACTTCCAAAGCTAAAAGCAACGATTCAAGAGCTAGTGACGACTTACTAACAGTTTATCCGCCAACATTCAGACCAGATATAACAATCCCCGCCGACATTGTAGAAGAAATTGCCAGAATTTATGGCTATCACAATTTTCCAAGTATTCTCATGGATACGCCAATTCCTACTAATAGACAAAAGGGTGTTGATTTCACAGTCGAAAATAAAATAAAAAGATATTTATCTAGCATAGGACTTCAGGAAATTTATTCATACTCGATGGTAAGCGAAGAAATTGCCTTAAGAACTGACTCTCTAGAAAACCATTTAAAGCTTAGCAATCCGCTAACTGATGATAGAGTTTATATGAGACTTTCATTAGTTCCATCACTTGAAGAAATCATTGATCAAAATCCTCAAACTCCAGATATGTCTGTGTTTGAAATAGCAAATGTATATCCTCCGGTTAAGGGAAGTTTGCCAAATGAGAAGCTTCACCTTGGACTAGTCTCGACACTTCCGTATAGAGAAGTTAGGGGAATCGTTGAAAGCCTAATGGAAAAACTTTATGTTGAGAATCTAAATATTGAGCCGGCGTTAGGTTCAAAAAATGAAAATGTTGGAATCATTACAACTAATAGCAAGGGAAAGAAAATTGAACTAGGAGGTATCACGGTTTTGGATAACGGAAGAACTGCGGTTGAGATAGAGTTTTCCAAACTCCTCAAGGTGATTAGAACTCATCCAAGATATCAACCAATTCCTAATACCGCGGTCATGACAGAAGATATGACTTTTACACTAGAGCCAAAAACATTAGTTGGTGACCTCATGACTTCAATATTGAATCTTTCCGATATTGTCACCGATGTTAAGCTTAAAAATCAGTATAAACAAAACTATTCTTTCACCATTACTTATCATGATGATGCAAAAAATATTTCGGCTGATGATGTTGAACCTATTAGAAAACAGGTAGCCCTGGTTTTAGATTCCATATATAAAGCAAAATTAGTTGGAACAGTTTAGAATAATACTAAGGATAAATATGACAAATAATATAGATGAAGTTTTAACAAGAGGTGTGGCAGAAGTTTTGCCCAATACAGACTCTCTAAAAAAATTAATGGGTGAGAAAAAAATCCGTGTTTACCTTGGCATTGATCCAACCGGCTCTCTATTAACACTCGGACACTCTGTGGTGTTACGCAAACTTCAACAGTTTGCAGATTTAGGACATGAAGTAATTTTACTTATTGGCAACGGCACTGTAAGAATTGGTGATCCAACTGGAAAAGATTCTACTAGGCCTGAACTTACTGATGAACAAATAATTGAAAACTTTAAAAGTTGGAAAGAGCAAGCAAGCAAAGTTCTTGATTTTAACAAAATTGAGATTAAATATAATGGCGACTGGCTAGACAAGCTCAGCATGACTCAAATAATCAAACTCATGGCTAAAACTACGGTTCAACAGCTGATGGAACGCGACATGTTTCAAAAAAGATTGGAAGAAAGCAAGCCAATTCATGGCCATGAAATCATGTACCCATTACTGCAAGGATATGACTCCGTTGTTATGGATGTTGATTTAGAAATTGGAGGAACTGATCAAACTTTCAATATGATGATGGGTCGCACTTTGCAAAGATCATACAATAACCATGAAAAATGGGTACTAACTACTCCGATAATTAATGGTACTGATGGTAGAAAAATGAGTAAATCCTATGGAAATTTTATTGCTCTTACCGAGAGTCCAAATGATATGTACGGAAAACTAATGTCGGTAGCAGATGAAATGATTATTCAGTACTTCACTCTACTTACCGATATCTCTGTTGATGAAATTGCTGAGATGGAAAAGAAAATGGCCGATGGAGAGAATCCAATGGAGTTCAAAAAACTTCTAGCACTCACCATTACTCAAATGTATCATGACGCTGAAGTTGCAAAATCTGCAGCAGAAAATTTTAAGAATACAGTACAGGATAAAAGCATTCCAACAGATATTCCTGAGATAGAAATTTCAAAGGAATCCATAAAACTATCAGATTTAATAAAAATCTGCATGACAGAAGAAAGCAACTCAAACATACGCAGATTAATAGAGCAGGGGGCTGTATCTATAGATGGCCAAAAAATGACTGACCCTAATCAAGAAATTGAACCAAAATCAGGAAGTGTTATTAAAACTGGAAAAAGAAACTTTTATAAAATAAAATAAGTATTACATTTGGAGAAAATAAATGAAAAAAAGAACCAAAGACAGAATCGTTAAAATTTTTGTAGTTATCTTTATTGTTGGAATGGTTGTGAGTTCGTTTGCAACAGCACTCTTTTATTTATAAAAAATAATTTTTTACACCATTCCCTAGTCACCCAAAGATGAAAGTGCTAGAGTAAAAATATGTACTCTCTAGAAACACCACTTGAAACAGTCAAAGGCATCGGTCCCAAGCTTTCTGAGAAACTGTCGGAGCAAGGTTTTTTTAAACTTAAAGATTTACTATTATTTTTGCCATTAAGATATTCCGATCGATCAGAGATAGTTAAAATTTCTGAGCTTGAACAAGATAAATTAATTACTTTCAGAGCAAAGCTAAGAAGCATTAGTGGCTTTTACAAAAATCGTCGTCGCATGGACACAGCGATTGTGGAAGATGAAACTGGAAAAATAAAACTGATGTGGTTCAACAATAAATTTATCAGTAAATCTCTGATTAAAGGAGAGAGTTACATGATTAGCGGCAAGTTAAATGACCGAGGAACAATAACTCAACCAACTGTGGAGTTGGACAAAGCCGATACCATCCACACCGGGAGGTTGGTTCCACTCTACTCAAGCACAATTGATATTCAGCAAGGAAGTCTAAGAAGAATTCTGCGTCACATAACTACACAACTTGAAAATAGTCCCAGAAAAGAACTCAATAAATTTTCAAAAGAAATCGTAGACGCAATAATTCAGCTCCATTTTCCTGATAGCGAAGAACTAGTTATTCAAGCTCGAGAGCGCCTAGCACTCGAGGAATTACTTTCATTAATCAAAACCTCAGAAATAATAAAGGAGCACTGGAAAAATCTTAAATCTGCCGAAGCTATTACTTTGTCCGAGCCACAAATTCCAGAATCAATTCCTTTTAAATTAACTAATGCACAAAAAAGATCTGTTAAAGAAATTCTCTCAGACATTCAATTGTTCACTCCAATGAATAGAGTTTTGATAGGTGATGTGGGATCGGGAAAAACAGTGGTTGCAGGAATTGCAGCCCAACAAGTTTTAAAATGCAGCCACAATGTAGCTCTTGTTGCCCCGACAAAAATTTTAGCAGCGCAACACTATGAAACCTTGCAACAATTGTTTCCTACATTAGAGTTGGTATTACTGGCAGGAAAATCAAAGTTTATTGAAGATAACAATGATTCAAAGAACGCCCCAAAATACTCTCCAAAACTATATATCGGCACCCACGCCGTTATCAATAAGCTAGATAAAATTAAACCTGGACTAATAATCTATGACGAACAACATAGATTTGGAGTTAAACAAAGATCTACCGGCAATCAAGAAAACAGAAACAAATTGGCAAAAAGAATTGTGACTCCTCATACACTCACAATGTCAGCAACTCCAATTCCCAGAAGTTTGATGCTCACAATTTTTTCCCATCTTAAAGTTAGCTTCCTAGACGAAATGCCAGCGGGAAGAAAAACCACTAAAACCTGGATAGTACCAGAAGAAAAAAGAGAAGCTAGTTATGATTGGATTAAAGAAGAGTTAATATCAGAGCCAACCAAATTAGCAGACAACTCCAAACTTGCTCTAATAATATGCCCATTCATTGACCCTTCAAACCACCAAGCTTTTGAAAACGTTGCTTCTACCAAAGAAACATTTGAAGAAATTAAAAAATACTTTACCAGTAACAAAGAATCAACTTCCAACGCCACCAAGACCAAACTGAAGATTGGACTACTTCATGGGCGAATGAAGAAAGACGAACAAGATAAGGTTATCGATAAACTTTATGATAATAAAATTGATATTCTAGTGACCACTCCAATAGTAGAGGTGGGAGTTGATTTACCTGCGGCATCGATCATTGTAATCGAAACTGCCGATCGTTTTGGCATGGCCAGCCTACACCAGCTACGAGGTCGTGTTGGTAGGGCAGGTCAACAAGGATATTGTTTACTTTTTTCAGAATCAAAATCAACCCTAGCAAAGAAAAGACTCAAGCAGTTTTCTCAAGAAAATAATGGACTCAAGCTTGCTGAGCTAGATCTTCAAAATAGGGGTTCTGGAGATATATTCGGAACAACCCAAAGTGGGTTTTCCCAATTAAGGTTTGCAACCTGGACTAACCTAGAGTTGATAGCTAAAGCTAAGCAGGCTTATCAAGAATTACCTAAAGATTGGGTGCCGTTTTTTGACATATCAAACAAAACAAACGAGACAAAGCCACTAGCAAATTAATCACTCTTGCCATTTCTCTAACCTTACAGTAGAATTCCTCTCTGATCGCTTTTAAGAAAGTGGTATACTTTTCGTTAGGAAAGATCAGAGTTTAATCAAGTTTGAAAGGCAGCCATGGGCGCAGTACCAAAAAATAAAATAACAAGAGCAGAACGAGGCAAAAGACGTAGAGGAAACAGTCCAAAACTAAATAAGGACGTCAACACTACATCTATTCCTATGCACAAACAGGGCTTTATTGCTCAGTTTTTCAAATCTCTTGGTGTAAAAAACTAAATCATTAACAACAAGTCTAAAATAGAAGGGTTGCAATGTCAGACCATAGACACGATCGTCGCGTTAAATTGATGCAAGATCTGTTTGCTTGTACCTTCAATGCTGGAAGCATCGAGGATTGCTTAGAAAAAAAACCTAAAGATTCAATAATTTTCCAAATTATAGCTGATTTAAGTCCTATCGATGAGCAGATTGAAAAAGCTGCTCCAGAGAGACCTCTTAGTGAAGTAAACAAAGTTGATCTTGCAATACTAAGGTTGATTGTGTTTGAATCAAACAGTAAGAAAACGCCAAAAAAAGTTTTGCTTAATGAGGCAATTGAGATGGCAAAAAACTATAGTGGAGAAAAATCTCCAGGATTTGTTAATGGCGTATTGGCAAAAATACTACTAATAGAAGAATAAAAATATCATGAACTCGAAATCTGCTCGCTTTGAAGAGATACTTACTATTATCCAAAATATTATCGCTGATTTAACTGGAAATGAAATTGAAGACGTTGATCCTCAGTACGACATGGAGGATGAACTAGGCATTACAGAACTAGACTTCAGAAGAATAGTAAGAACCATAAACTCCTACTTCGACATTGATCTAAAATCTAGAGAAATCTCTGAAGAAATAGAAACAGTGAATGAGCTAACCAAACTAGTTCAAGACGAATCAGAACTCGGATAATAATATGCTACCTATATTTAAAGATAAACAGTTACTGGATACAGCTCTAACTCATAGAAGCGCTTTAAACGAACGAAAATCTGAAGTTAAAATTTCTAATGAGAGACTGGAGTTCTTGGGAGATGCCGTGCTAGAACTTTCAACCACTAGATTTCTATTTGAAAAATTTCCAGATGAACCTGAAGGAGTTTTAACTGCTTACAGAAGTTCTTTGGTTAAAACAACGACTCTAGCTAGAGTTGCAATTAAGCTAGGACTAAATGAGAAGCTTTACATGAGCAAGGGAGAAGAAGCAACTGGTGGTAGATCGAATGTTGGAATTTTAGCAGATGTTACCGAAGCAGTTTTAGGAGCTTTATACATTGATCAGGGAGTTAAAGCTGTTGATCAATTATTAGAAAAAATCCTTTTTCCAGAGATTAATGCGATTATTAAGAACAAACTTTACAAAGATGACAAAAGTCACCTCCAAGAAGTTGTTCAAGCAAAGAACCTAGAAACTCCTACATATCAAGTAATTTCTGAAATTGGACCAGATCATGATAAGGAGTTTTCTGTGACCGCAACAATTGGAAAAGAGGTTGTTGGAAGAGGAACGGGCAAGAGCAAACAACAAGCTCAACAATCGGCAGCAAGAGAGGCTCTCAAGAAATTTGATGCCTCTTGAGAAAATTATACATCTGAAGTATAATTCTCACTCTTGGGTACGAGTATCCAAGTTTGAGTAAAGTAAATTGTAAAGAATAAAACAACTATGTTGAAAATTAAGCTAGCAAGATTTGGTAAAAGAAATCAACCACACTTTCGTATTGTCGTGAATGAGGCTCGTACAAAACGTGATGGCGAGTATATGGCTCTTCTTGGATCCTATGCTCCAACACAGACTCCAAAAACACTAGAAATCAACATGGAAGAGTACAACAAGTGGATAGAAAAAGGCGCCCAACCAACAGACACTGTTGCCTCATTAGCAAAACGTTTTCAATCTGGAAATCCTTTCCCTAAAAAAACAAAGCAATTATCAAAAAAAGCCAAAGCAAAATTAGCAGCTGAAAAAAATGGAGTAGTTGCCGATGAACCAAAAAAGGAAGCTAAAATTGAAGAAAAAGAAGTAAATCCAGAAGCTGAAGCTAAAACAGAGGTTGAAGCTAAACCAGAAGAAGCAGTAGAAGCTGAAACTATTGAGACAAAAACTGAAGTTGAAGCTAAACCAGAAGAAGCAGTAGAAGCTGAAACTCCAGAACAAACCGAAACTAAAACAAAATAAATTTTCTATAAAGGAGCAATGAAAAACCTACTAGAATACATCTTAATCCACTTAGTTCAATTCCCAGAAGACGTCAAGGTTGAAGAAGAAGCTGACGACAGAGGCTCACTTTACACCATACATGTTAATCCAGAAGATATCGGTAGAGTTATTGGCAAAGGTGGAGCAATTATTCACTCAATAAGAAATATCGGTAGAATCAGAGCAATTAAAGAAGGCATAAGAGCCAGAATCACAATTGCCGATGGTGACGATGATCGTAAAAACGATCAAGATTAATTCACAAATTTATTAAAATAAATTCACACTTCTTTGGTAAATTTTGAAACTTAAATATCTTGTTCGAACTCAATTGGATCAACTCCAAATAAATCTTCTAGGCCTCCGCCTTTTATTTCAAGCTGCTCTGGCAAATCTGATGAAGAAAATTCAGATAGCTCTCTGAGAACATCTTGTTCTTTATTGTTAAGCACAGGAAGTGGGGCCTCTACAGCAGCAGAAACAGTCTGCGTAAAGAAATGTGACTCAGTTGTTAGTGAGGCCTGCATATCAAGCTCTTGCGCATCAAAATCATCACCACGTTTTCTAGAATTCAAAGATAAAGTCTTGATTGTTGTAAATGGAGATATTTTTTCTAGATTAATTAAGAAAACTTGAATATTTGCAAATGATCCAACAGCATTCATGGAAATATCAAGAGTATCGATACCATCCTTAGACAGTTCTCTTGTGTAGTAAGCTTGAAGTTCGGCTGCATCTGAGGCAATGGCCCCAGGATTTAAATCAAATTCTTCTATTTGAATAGAACTAGCGGCCGCTATCGAGTTTAAACTCGATAGTAATTCTAGTAATGGTTTTTTTGAAGGTAGGGCACTATTCACAATCTTTGATTGAGAAAACTCTGGAGTGAATTGAATATTTTCAAGTTCAACTAATTTTTGTTTGAGTTTTGTTAACCTAGGAGTTTCTTTTTGAAGTTCATTCCTCAATGATAAAAACTCATTAAACTGAGGAATAATAGCCAAAAATAACAAACCCAAAGAAACCAATCCTAAAAGAATAGCAATTGCCATCTTCTTCCGATTGGTTATAAACATGTCAATATTTAATGATTTTTTATCTGGCATCTCTATTTAATACCTTCTGCTACTTCCTTTTTATCTATAAGAACTACAGACAAGCTTATCGTATAGTTTCCCGATGAAGATCTTCTCATATTACTCTTTGAGATATCTGGATACTGAGAGGTAACAGTGTCTTCATCTAGTGTATTAAAAACTCGCTCCATAACAAAAACATTTGGAGTCTTAATTGTAAAAGAAACCACATCCTCTTCGGCAGAACTATAATCAATACCGCTCACAATGACATCCTCCCCAAAAACTTTACTGAAGAAGATTAAAGCTTCTTGCTTGTCTTTTCTTTTTCCAAAGAAAACAGATAGTTTCTTGAGTTTTTGTGCAAAAATTATATAATCTTTTTCTATTCCTTCATGAGACAAAATAACATTTCTTACATCTTTTTGTTCATCTTTTACTGATTTAACTTTATATACATAAAAAAGTCTTAATCCGATTACAACTAAAAAAATTATAAAAAAAGCAACTAAAACATTAATCATGATGTTCATGATTTTTTTATCATGCTTTTGAGTTTTATTCAGGCGTTTTCTTCTATCGCCAACGAAATTAATTGACTGTGACATTATAACTCTCGCTGTAAAAGTCCCATACAAACGCTCATTGCTGGGTGATTTACATTCTCGGGAATTTCTCCCTTAACATCTGTAAATGGTGATGCAATAAGTACTTCTACACCAAGCTCATTGGTAATGTGCTGAACAATGCCTGGCAATAAAGAAGTTCCACCAGAAAGAACAATTCTTTGAACAACTTCCTGAGGATTTTGATTAATAAAAAACTGTACCGATTTTCTGATCTCGGTCATTAATATGTTAATTGCTGGGAGTAGGGCATCTCTTACTTTTCCTTGAAATTGAGTCCCATCCAAACCATAGCTTCTCTTGTACTGTTCAGCTTGAGCTGAATCTAATCCTATAGCAGTCTCAAGAGCTTTTGTAAGCATTTGACCACCATTCATTTGAGAGATAACAAACTTCATCTCACCCTTATGAATAATTGCCAGATTCATACTAGAAGAACCGATATGAGCCAAAAGGGTAGTTGGATCTTCAGGAGTAAACTTCAATGATCTAATTATAGAAATGATTTGAGTTTCAAGTAAAGAAGGCTCTATGCCTATCTCATTAAACATGTTTACATATTTTTCAACCATTTTCTTTCTGGTGCCCACCAATAGAACACGCATCTGCGAATTTTCTTTTTTTGCTGGTCTATAAAGTACTTGGTACTCTAAAGAAAGTTCTTCTGGAGGAATTGGGATATGCTGTTCAGCTTGCCAACCAATAGCTGACGATAGCTCGGCATCAGAGAGTGGGGGAATATCAATAATTTTTGTTGAAACAACTGTCTCTGGCAGAGACAACCTCACATCTGTTCTTGGAAGATCATTGTCTCCAAAAAAAGAATCAAGTAACTCCCCAAGCTTGGCCGACGTGGCATCATCAGTTGGAAGAGCAAGTCCGGTTTCATTAAAAACCTCGACCACACGCTTCGTTTCTGTTAATTTACCAGTCTTGGCATGGACTGCTTTTATACTATATGTTCCAATATCTAATGCTACGGCAGGCATATTATTATTCCAAATTAATTAAGTACAACTTTTTACTGTGCTAGAGCTCCCCCCGAATAAACTGCATAATCCATAAATGATGGAGCTGTCGAAAGACCTCTTCCAACCTCAACTGCTCTGTTCTCATCACCTAGATCATTGTCTGCTTCGGATCTGATAACAAAGAATTGACTTGATGCTTCGGCTCCAGTGACTCTAAGAGGAGTATCATTATAAATAGCTTTGATTCTCATAAATGATGAAGTTGCAGGAATATTAATTGTATTACTGTAAGTATAACCATCAGAACCAGATCCTAATGATACTTGATCGAATTCATCAATATCTCTTGAACCGGTACAAGGTGAGGCAGGACCAAAGGCCTCATGTTCGACCTTTGTTGTTCCAGCATCGTCATAATATGTCGAGGCAATGATTGACGCCGAAGAATCACAATCAGATTTTCTTGACCACTCTATAGTGATTGGTGAACCACCTACTAATCCAGTAAGATCTAAATGAACCGTTGAACCTTCAGTTATTTGAGTTTCTAACACTCCTTGAGGGGTAATTATTGTGTTAGTAGATACATCAACAGCATCAACATTTTGAAGTTCGGTTGCAGCTGAAATTGCGGAAAAATCTTGAGACAAAGCATCTTCAACACCAGACTCTGCAGCATTAAATACTCTTGTAGATTCTGATTCTTGTTTAGACAAGAAAATTTCTTGTGTTGTTCTTGATGCCAATGACAAGCCTACTGTTAAGAGGACAACCATGATTAACAAGATGACTATAGCTATTTGACCAGATTGTTTTTTCTGCATTATTTATAGAGATCCTACTCTAATTTAATAATACCTTAAAAATAAGTAAAAATGCAATGGGAGCTCTTGGAGTAAATATAGATCTAGGAGTTGTATTCGTCGTTATCAGACAGATCTTTTTCAATCAGACCACGCAAGTACACGGAACGAGGAATTTTCTTAACTCTAGAAATCCAATCTAAGTAATTACCAATAGAAGGAGAGATGAAGAAATTAAAACGAACATCAGCCTTGCCTTGAGCATACTCTATTGCATCTCTTAGGGTGTTTTCTATATCTGATTCAGAATACTCGATAACCTGCAATTTGTCGTTTTCTATACCTTGAGCAAAGAATGGGGGATTGCCAGTTTGATAGAGGGCAATAACTGGTTTATTCATTTCTAGGGCTTTGTGTAACATATAGCCCATTGATAAACTATGAGTTGATACTTCGAGAATAACAATATCAGAATCTTTTATTGATTTAATTATTCTCTTATAATGGTTAACCTTATCATCATGAGCTCCTTTATAAAATTCATCTCTATCTTCAATAGTAAACAAAACATTGTCGAGATTTTTATGGCCTAGTTTTTCAATTATATTGAAAATATTCTGTAACTCATCACGATAACTTTTCACTCCTCTTAGAGATGCTGTATAAAAAATTTTCATATTTACTTGGAATTATCTTTCTATATTCATTGTCATGATTTAGGCCAGTAAGTATTATATCATGTGATAATAAAAAAACGCTTTATATATTAACTATATCTGGTATAATTCATAAACTAATTTAGAAATATTATTTTATGACAGTAAGCAATAATAAAAAAAGGCATCTTCAATCTGAGAATATTCTTGAAGATGTTATGAGTGGAATAAAACTTTGTAAGATCCTAAGAGATAAAGAGGCCATAGCATTTGTAAAAAAACTAATAGTAGAAAATTATAAAGAATTCTTCTCTGATGGTGATCCAGAAATACTAATGGTTAATGAAACGTTTGAATTATTGACAAGCGGACAAACTAACAATGCAAGTATTGTAAATCTAAAAGAATCAATAGATTCCATTTATAAAAATATATATTCAAATAAAAAAAATTCAAATTTTACTAGAAAATATAATTTATATAAATCATCTTTGAAACCAAAATACTATTTTTCTGTTATAAAAAAAGACATTGTTGGAAAAAATATATTGGATTTTGGAACAGGTAAGGGACACATGTCCAATTACTTAAAAAATAATGGCTTCGATATAGTTTCTACAGATATAATTGATTACAGAGAAATTTGCAGAAAAGATATCCCATTTATAAAAATTGAACACACTGATAAGATTTCAAAAAAAATACCTAAACATGATACCTCTCTGTTAATTACCGTTTTACATCACATATCTAAAAGAAACGTTATTGGCACATTGAAAGAACTTTCAAAAATAACCAAGAGACTAATAATCGTAGAAGATATATGGGATTCTTCATATATAAATCAACAGAAGAATACTAAAAACATAGTAGAATTCCTAAAACTATCTGAAAAATCAAAAGAAAATGCCATAAAAATAATGGATTTTTATGGGAACGTGATTACTCAAGGATTAATAGAGATGAACCTTCCTTTTCAATTTAAAAGTACGAATGAATGGAAAGATATTTTGCAAAAAAGCGGATTTTCAATAAAGAATGTAGAATTCATTAATTTGCCAAAAGTAAGTTTTCATGGATTTTTTCAAGTAAAAATGGTTTGTGACAGCAACAATTACAAAGAAGATATTGGTTAAATTGAACTTATGAATATTTATTTCACAGCATCTGCAAGAGCTTCAAAAGAAATAAAACAGAATTATCAAAAAATTTACGACTCTATAGAAAATCTTGATCACATCAATATTGATAATTACAGAATAAATACAGATCCTTTTAATTTCTACTCTTCAACAGATATCCATAAATCTGAAGTGTACAATAATTCATTAGAATTTATAAAAAAAGCAGATTTAATTATTCTCGAAGTATCAACTCACAGTTTGACCATGGGTTATTTAATAAAATACGCCTTAGATATTAAAATTCCAGTTATTGCTCTCTACACCAATAAACATGAGCCAGGTTTTGTCATAGGAATCGAAGATGAAAACTTCCAGCTAATCGAATATAGACCAGAGTCAGTTAAAACAACCATAAAAAAAGCAATTCAATTTGCAGGCAATGCTGGCGATATTCGCTTCAACATGATGCTCTCACCAAAATTAAGCACCTACTTAAAAGACACGGCTGAAACAGAAGGAATATCTAGAGCTACGCTTATAAGAGAACTTCTCAAAAACTACAAAAAAGAAACAGCATAAGCTTCGAAGAGTACTCATCTATAAATTAAATATAAGTGCTAATGTCATTATTAGAGTAGAGCTCAAAAACAGAATCTTGGCTATTCTTAAACTTTCATTTAACTCATTATCGTTCTTTGCATACATATTCAAGATTATTAATCCAAAAATACAAGAAGCCAATGACAGTGTTGTCATCAATGTTGAATGTATAAAACTTATACATTGACGTAATCCAGTCTTAAAAGATAAAATCCGACAAATGGATGTTACCCCTACGTTCGCTCAACTTTTTAAGTTTTTCAGAATAAAATCTGGATTTCAAACTATTTCTCATTTCGCTAATATTTTTGCAGAAAAAGGTTTTGCCTATGATGATAGTTTGTTCTCCCACTGGCAAAGAGGCAGTAGGGTGCCCACCAAAAGAGAGCTCGTATTAACCTTGATTGAAGTTTTTGCAGAAGCTGGCTCAATAAGATACGAAGATCAAGCAAATCTTATTTTAAAATCTGCTAAAACAAATATTCTCACTGCAGAAGAAAAGAAAAAACTACCAACATTAAAACTCCAACAAAGTCCCTTATCGTGGGAAATAGAACTCAATCAATTCATTCTTGCAAACAACATAAGTAAGAAATTAAAACCCTCCAAAGACAATCATAAAAATAAGAATTTTAGATTTAACTTCATACTTCCCTCTGATATTTTTTTCTACTTTGAAAAAGCTTCAAAAGAAGATAGTTCCTCCAAGGCAGATTTTCTAAGAAAATTAATCGAGAGCCACAAGAACACCAACTCCATTATTTAATTTAAAATAGAAAGTGATAGTATTATATTAAGAGTACTAATTATATTTACTACATATTTACTACATATTGCTATATTATGAGACTATATTGTAAAATACAAAAGTTTAAAAAAAACACAAATTACAGATTAAAAATTATATTTACTAATTAAGTTAATCACTATATATAAGAAATATAGGATTAAATAAAAATAGGAAACTATGGCAAAAAGATTCACAGGAGGAGAACAAGGATCAAGATATTCAGCACAATTTGGTCGCGCTCAGAATAGAGTCTTTGAAGGGAAGCCAAGACAGAAAAGAACAGAATCTTCAGAAGCATTATCAAGAATGGAACAGTCAAATCTCAGTAGGGAATCTGCATTGGCAGCTAATACAGTCGCATTCAAAAAATTGACCGATGCGCTTGGAACAGCAACTCCAAAAGATCAGCAACAAGCATTTAGACTGGCGCGAAGACAATATGACAGAGGACAAGGAATTGCTTCTCGTCATTTTGAAATGAACATGAGAGTAGCTAGTTTAGCACTATTGATTATATTTTTTTGGATAACACTGGCAGCTTGCTCTGGCGTTGCTGCACCTAACATGGATATTGCACCAACAGTAGCGGCCGAAGTAACCCCAGGAGAGGAAGCACCAGTTATTGAAGAAGCACCAGCTGGAAAAGAAGAACCAGCTATCGAGGCGGGTCCTGACTTATCTGGTATTAGTGGAGAAATAATATCAACCGTAGAAGCAGATCCAACAGCTGAAGCAGAACCAACTGCTGAAGCAGAAAGTGCAGAATTAGAAGCTGGATCGCTAAATTACCCACAAAGCTTAAGTGAGTGGGAACTACAGGGTAATTCAGAAGAAAACAGAAAAAAAATTGAGGCTCAAGCTCCATTAGATTTAGCAGCTATAGAAAAAAGCTTGACATCGAAAATGGGATCAGAAAAAGGCTGGCATTTTGAGTATGGTCTTACAGAAGCTGGAAAATGGACAGTAGTTGTAAAAAAAGATAATGGCCAAATAATGTTTGCTGTTGAATATGTATCAGAATCCGTATATGCCCAATTAATGCCTATTTTTGTTAAGGATAGTGACAATGATGGTTCTACATTTGATGAATGGGGTCTTGAATCGAACGCAATAGCCAGTGGCGGAGTAAAACAAATTTTACTTAGTAGCAAAGATGGACAATTTTTCAGCATTGCAACGATCGATAAAGATGGCAACATACTCGCATGGATGGATCTAGCAACTGGAGACATGATAGAAGTAGAACAAGGTGTTGAATGGACAACAGTTGAGAATATTCAAGATTGTCCCCTCGGAGAAAATCCTTTAAACGATGCAGACATGGCACCGGGTGGAAGAGTTGATCAATACTTAGCACAAATCAAACCTGAACTTATGGCAGAAACAAATTTTGACATAATAATAGATAAATATCCTTTTGGAAGCTTTAGTGGAGCAATAATATATAAGACAGGAGATTATGGGGGAGAAAAATTTGTAAATCCTGAACTTAATCCAGATGTCCCCGACACAAACCCTTTTGATCGTGACATTGATGCGTTTGGACTGTACACAGCAGGCAATGGCAGAAGATATTGCTTTGTTCCACTGGTAATCAGAGATGCAAATGCACCAACTGAAACTGGACATGATCTATACTTTTTGAAGTTGCTATTACCCCTTCAAAAAAATGATGGCACCCCTCTATCTCAGGATCAGTTAGATCATATGTTCTGGGTCTGGAACAATAGAATGAACATTGCTCCGATTGGAACTACTCAACAACCAATGGATAAGCTTCATGCTGCAGATGATGAGGCTTATAATTTCGAAGATCCAACATTTGCTCATCTAGTAAAAGATAGCCCTGAGTTTAAAAAATATGTTCCAGCTCTTTTAGCATTAATAAAACCAGATCCTGTTCATGGACCATTAAGTGAATTTAAAGTATTAGAACAATTTTTATTTTCAACAGAAGCTAAAGATCTTGTAGATTCTAATGGTCAGCCCTCTAATTATTATAAATAGTCAGCTAGACAAAGAGCTTTATTCTTGCTTTAATAAAAGAGCATATGAATGATCTCTTCAATGGGCTTAAACAAAATAAGGCCTTCAAGCTGTTTGTAATTTTAATTTTTGTATTTTTTTCTGTTCTTGTTTATTTTAATAAGGTAAAAGCAGTTACTTGCCAATGTAATGAGTGGACTAACTGTAAATGGGAAGTAAATCCTTACGGAGCCTGGTATGATAAAACATGTTCATGTAGTGATACGCAGTATAGTATATGCCTCGAAGCTGATGGCACTGCCCCAATCTGCGGCTCCGGTTATTACGTTTGCAATAGAGAAAGCGGCTGTTGTCCTATTGCTTTCCCTACACCAGAACCATGGGTACCATCTGAACCAGCGCCAGGAGACCCAGAGCCAGGAGACGATGATTATGAACCTCCAATTTGTGTAGATAGTGTTTGGAGTATATGTAGTGATTGCGGTGGTCCTGGAGTCCAAATTAGTGATTGTGGTAATCAACGACCCTGCACTGGAACATCCCCATCATGCGGTGGTGCCACATGTGATATGTCTGCAGACCCAAACAAAGTAACTGGCATCCAAGTAAACGGAGCTGCCTCTGGTAATCTAAACCTAACTTCCAGCCCAAACCTAAATATCACTTGGAATGATCCCGGCACGACAGATCCAGCTGCAGTTATTACTTACTACTACGTCCAAGTCTGGGACAAATCAGAAGGAACAACACCTCCATATCCATGCGATGCCACATCCAACTGTGCAATCTATACTACGGCAGGAAAGGTTGAGAGCTACACAACACCTGCAGTATCCGATCACGGCAACGATGTTTATGTAACAGTAAGAGCTGTAAATGATGTTTGTGTTTCTGTAGGTTACGGATCTTGGTCCGACGACTCATCTTTTGGTCTTGTTGCCGACGTTAGTGGTAGCTTCTACAACGATCAGAGCGGCTCTCCAGATGCCTTTAATAACTGTAATAGCGCTAGTACAGAGGCAGTTGATTTAAGTCCATACACCGGAACTACTGTGGTAAGTAGTGCTGGTGGAACTTCTGGAGGAATAGGAACATCATATTCCATAAGTGATGTGCCTTATGCTCCAACTGCTGGATGGGCTGATTATGGATTTGACATTATGCTTACCATTGACAATTCATCAGATCCTTTAAATTCAATAGTGTGTAGTTGTCCTATCGATTTAATAGATGCATTCTTGTGTAGACACACAGATACTGCTTCTCCGTCATCAAATGAGAATATTTTCCTTGCTAGTAAAAATCTTTCAAATGGACCTTGGTGGCAAGCATCTGGAGGAAATATTTATGGAGCAAGTAGTCTGATTTCATCTATCCCAACAGAATGTGAAGATGATGCTGGATGTGCCGCCTACATAGTCACCCAAAACTCTGATGCAGATGCCAAAAGCGCAGGAATTCCAATAACAGGAGCTTCCTCATTCGTTTCAAATGGATACTTTACTGAACGCGGAGCCTCTGAACCAAGAGCAGTAGACTCCAATCATAGTAATTTAATTAGAGAAAACTACTCCTATTTTAGCAGGGGAGTAAGTCTTGCAACTGCTAATACAATCTCAGGAACGATAACAGCAGTTCCTACAGGAGCAACCCCAGACGCAGATAATACTGAAATCTATTACAGTAATGGAGATTTAATTATTGACATCTCATCTACCGAGAATGTCACTGGAGATAGAAAAGTTGTTGTCTTTGTAAATGGAAATCTAACTTTCACATCAAGCCCAGACACTGAGATGATTACTGTTGATCAAGGAAGCTTCATCTCCTTTATTTCAAGTGGCGACATTACCTTTGAAGCAAATGTTGGAAATAGCAACCAAGCAGATTCAGGCTCAAATATTGCCGGTGTCTTTATAGCCGACGGCACGATAAATGTCGATGGTTATAGTGAAGCCCCACTTAATGATGATTCACTTAAAGACAATAAGTTCGTAGGGGAGGGGACATTTGTTGGATGGTCCGGATTTAACCTAACAAGAGACTACGAAAATACCACCAGTCCTGTACAAAAAGAACTAAATAATCTTTATCCAATTGAAGTCTTCATATTTAGACCAGATTTCAACACTAACATTCCTTCTATAATGATGAAGCCAAGTTTAGTCTGGCAAGAAGTAAACTAGAAGGAGTCAAAATGATGACCGGTGAACAAGATCAAAAGAATGGCTTCACACTCATTGAGCTCCTCATTACAACCTCTTTGGCAGTTTTATTACTACTAGGCATATCCTCACTTTTCATGACCTTTTTACTTGGAAATGCAAAAACCAATACCAGAAAAACTGTTAAAGAAGAGGGATTCTATGCTTTAAGCCAAATGGAGTTTGTAATAAGAAATTCTCAGTATGTTGATGAAACAATAAATCCATGTACTGACGGAATGCCAAGCATAACAGTTGTGTCCCTAGATGGCGGCTCAACAACATTTTCATTAGTCACAGATCTCACCGATGACAGTCACGAAAAAATTGCCTCTAATAGTTCATACCTAACTTCTGGAAATGTAACAATATCAAGCAATCCAACTTTCGATTGTGCTGGATCAGTAGGCAACAGACAGATTGGAATAAATTTTGGGCTTGAAAAAGTTACTCCAGACGGCACAGTATCAGAGCAATTTAGCTCGATTGTTAACATGAGAAATTAAGAAACCTTAAAAGTTTTGATTTGCGTCGGAAAATTCCTGAATAAGTTGAACATTCCTCATATTTCCAGAATCATTCCATGAGACATTTACTTCTACTGTTACTGTTGTGGCTGCTGAAGTAAAAGTAACTTCTCTAATAAAGTCTGCACCTGCTATAGATACCACATCACCAGTTCCACAATTACCTGAAGAAGGCATTGGAGGAGTTCCAGTTGGGTCATCAAAAGATGCTGGAACCACATCAAAACAATAGATATTTGTTCCAACAGCTTCAGTGAAACTTAAGAAACCCAGTCTAGTTTTTTCACTTCTAGATTTCTCAATAACCTCTTGTCCTAAACCTGCGGCAGCCTGTCTAAAACGAGCCTCACCGGTATTCTTAATTGAGTAAGTACCGGCAGCAGCAACGGCTGTAACAACTAGCCCAACTATTAATAAAGATATTAATAATTCAATAATCGTCGATCCAGTTTGGTTTTTAAATTTTTTCATTAAGCTCCATTTCTATTGAAATGCTCCTTCTCTGATCTCGCCACTAGAAGTAATCTCAAAATCATAAACATATGATCCTAAGCCTGAGATTTCTACTATACCAGCTCCGTCAACTCCTCCCAGCAGAGCTAAAAACTCAACATCAACATTCCCTCCGCCTTGAATACTAGCAGTTACGTTACTATCAAAACTAATCCTACTTCTTTCAATATACTCAATTCTCCCATATGGAGGAAATTTTTGGTCCGTACAAACTGCTGAAAGTATAGCTGTATTGGTATCGCTATCTATATAGACTCTATAACTTCTAAGAAAAAGTTTGGCAGGTAAATAATCTACTCTGCAGCTCTCTGCGTTTTCACCAACTTTAGCTTTAATCTGAGCAGCTCTAAGCAAAGTCTGTAAATCCTTAACAGCAACTTGAACATTTTGCCTATCATTAAAACCAACAAATGCGGCAATTCCTCCACCGGTAATAGTTAACATTATGGCAACTGTCACCAAGAGTTCAATTAAAGTAAAACCTTGGCGTTTTTTTGCAAAAAAATTTTTAGATAAAATCATAAACTATGGATTCGTTAGTTCATATAACGAAGAATCCTTTTCCAAAGTTGCCGACAAAGCAAAAGTTACTGTGTCAGAACTATAACTATAAAAATAAACTATGTCATTCTTAGGATCCAACGGAGTTGGGCTACTAATAAATCCTCCAGAAGATAAGTCTGCTATTGCAGACGAGTATCCAGCTGCTTCTCCAGCTCCCGCTGGATAACTTCCATTATCACTTCTGTATAAAACCAAAGCTTGTCTAACAGTTTCCAAATCAGCTTTTCTCTTAGAATCACGAGCGCTTTTGCCGGCATTAACAAAACTCACCAAACCTATGGCAGATAAAACAACAATGATTGTAGAAACCACTAGGAGCTCGATTAATGTAAAACCTTTTTTATTCATAAATTATTCTCCAAATTAACTTTGTTATTTTTTTAATTATTGGCCAATGTTATTACTACAGATTCTGCTTTGTTACTGCAAATTCTGTACACAGTAATTTGTCGAATCAGCCACAAAAGTACATGTTCCGGCAGCACCGCCACTAGCATTTCCACTAGTTGTAAAATCCAGAGTCGCACAAACACAGTAAGATGTATTTGTAAGATTAACTGTGCAGTTATAAGGAGAAGCAGTTCCTGGCTTAGGATCCACTGGAGCAAAGCCAACAAAGGTATCTTCCATCACTGCGCATGCAGCGTAATTACCATTTTCAGAATAATACTGCTCAAACGCATTCTGATACTGTTTCATATCAGACCGTCTTTTAGCATCTCTTCCTTTCTTCTGAGCAGTAGTAAAAGCAGAAGAACCAATTGCAATTAAAATACCAATAATAGAAACCACAACTAGTATTTCCAACAAAGTAAAGCCGCCAAGTTTCTTAAGTTTATTTTTAAGATTCATCATAATCTATTTCCTTACTACAATCCTAATTTTACTTGTACTTGTATCAGCTGATTCTACACCCCAGTTATCTTCAAGAATAAGTTGGGCGGTATACTCACAACTAGCTCTATTACAAGAATATGTGTGCGATGATTGACCGGCTAGACCTGTTATTGGAAGCTTCTTTCCATCTCCAAAATCTAAAACTCCTCCTGCCGTGGTAGCTTTTCCGGCATCGGCAACATATGTAAACTCTACTGTAGCACCATCTGAAATGACAAGAGATCTTTCTCTAGGGTCAAGAAGAGGGCTGCTGTTGAATGACAAAATTACTGGCCTTGTAGCACAAGAAGAGTAACAATTTTTTTCACAATCTACTAATCCTGAAATTTTGTCTCCTACTCCAATTTGTGATATATCTTGGCAGCATTGATAACCATAGCCACTACAGCTAGTAGTGGGACCTCCTCCTAAGTATCCATTTTCACTATCTCTTATTACAATTCCATTCTCAGCAACTATAGCTTCCTTTCTTAAAAGACCTGATAAATCAATCTTAATTATGTCTGAAATTTTATTAATTTCTTCAGAAAATACTTGAAGCTCGATGCCGCTTTGTCTTGGATTTAATACAAATCCAGAAGTCCCAGGAACCTTGGTAACAAACTGTGGTAAAACCACCTGCTTTATTAATATTGGATCAAATGAAAATTGGCTACAAACTGCTTCGAGCAGAAACTCATTTGAAGATAAAAATCTTAATTGATAGACCACAGCATCTTCTCCGTTAACAAATGTGCTGCCAAGCTGTCTGCATTGAGAAACAAATGAATCACGATTCCTAGACTGAGCAAGAGACATCAATGAACTTTCGACCTTTGAAGTTCCCCAATAGAGTAGAGACTCTCGAGTAATAAAAAAACCAACTATAGTAATTATTGCAAAAAAAGTTATTGCGCCAAAAAAGATTTTTAAAATACGCATAAATATATACCTAGAATATCTCTAGTACCATTAAAGCATATTTAGCGACCAATACCAAGAATATATAAAATCTCCCCATATTAAACTAATTGCTGTACCAATAATTAAGAATGGACCAAATGGAATTGCTGTTTTCATTTTGCTTTTCCCAAATGCTACTAAAATTAAACCAACAACTGCTCCGATCACAAAAGCAAAAAACATACCTACAACTGTTTTTTGAGATCCGAGCAAGAGTGCTAATGGAATGGAAAGCTTTACATCTCCAAAACCCATGCCTTTGCCTTTTGTAAAATACCATAGAGCAAAAAAGAAACCAAAAGATAATAAAGCAGCGAGTACCGTTCTATATAGATCATTTATCTGCATGATTCCAGAGACTGATAGAGCTAAACGGTAAATTATTGCCAAGCCAGTTAGAGCTATCACAGCTCCATCTGGAATAAGCATATAGTTAAGATCAATAATAAAAATATAAATAAGAATTAATCCAACAATCAACCAAAAAATTGGCTGCAAAATGCTGTATGGAGTTTGAGTTAGTTTAAAGAATAAAAAACCACCCCAATACCACCACATAAATAAAACTCCAGTTAAAACTTCTACCATTGGATGAAGAGGTAAAATTTGTTTTTTGCAGTGTCTACATTTACCTTTTAAGATTAAGAAGGAGAGAAGGGGAATATTGTCATACCAAAAAATAGTTTTTCTACAACTGTCGCAACGAGATCGACCTTTAACCCAGTTTTCACCAGATATAGAACGTAGAATAACAACACTCAGAAAACTACCAATAATCGTTCCAAATACGAATAGGATAGTAGTGATCAACAAAAAAGATAAATTTATCATACAAGTTAGCTAATGCTAATTTATTTTTAGAAATTAAGGTAGGGGGAAAATTTCGTCAAAAAGTCTCAGGACCGCTAAATAAAAACCCCGCTCATAAAGAGCGGGGCGTAAACTCAAACTATTAGTTATGGTAAGCAAATACAGTCTGAAGCTGTTCCAGCTGTTCCACAGAGACCCGTTGCATCTCCAACGGCTGCGGCTGGATAATCAGCTGGAAGTGTTCCTGCAACTCTAGTAGCTGCCTCTGTTTTAAATGCATCAGATTTTGGAGCAAAACAAATGTAAGTACTGTCTGAAGCCCCGTCATCATGAAAAATAGAAAGATAATTGTATCCATTATCAAAAACTCTTGTAAAGAACGTTACTTTTAACTCATTAGAGCCTGTACAAGATGCTCCATCACCTGCTGATAGTAAGTCTGAAACTTGACAATTTGTTGTTTCTTGAAGAATAACTGTTTCATCTGTCAAAGAAGTTAATGCAATATCATAAGTTGTGTCTGATGCGCCATCTTGCCATGGGTAATACCCTTGGAAAGCATTGAATCTATCAATTGCGCTAAGCAACTGTTCTGCATCTGATCTGGAGCCTGTGTCTCTACCTCTGTTGATTTGCTCAACTGGATTGATTGCCGAAAGAACAGCAACAGCTAAAATACCCAAAATTGCAATAACAATCAAGAGTTCGATCATGGTAAAACCACTGTTGGCTGCAGCTATGGTTCTCATTTTCTCTATTAATTTAAAAAACTTTTTTTTCATAATTGTTCCTACAAAAAATAATCTAACTCCTTACATACATGTTACAACATATTCTTAACCAAGTGCAAGTACAAAAAGCAATTTGTTAGCCCAAAGCGAAAATGTCCCCTTTCTGCAAAGTAGAAATGTCCCCTTTTGGAAAAGGTCTTCATAATTTAGCTAAGTAAAAAGCTAAAGAAATGGAGGTTTTAAATGAGGAAGGACATTGCTATGAGTAGTGAGGAAATCAATCAGATAGAGATATTTGAGAAATTAAAAAGGAGAGAGATAAGGCAGAAAAAGGTTGCCAGGATTCTTGGCTTGTCTGTCAGGCAGGTAAAAAGAAAGCTCAGAAAATATAAGGTAGATGGAGCCAAATCACTAGTTCATAAATCCAGAGGTCGGACTAGTAACAATAAAATTAGTCAGAAAGAACTAGATAAAGCAATTACTTTAATTAGAGATAAATATTGGGATTTTGGTCCAACACTAGCCCATGAGAAACTAGATGAGATTCACAAAATAAAACTTAGTGTTGAAAAAGTAAGACAAGAGATGATCAAAACAGGGATCTGGAAACCAAGAAAAAGAAGAAAAGCCAGCTACCATCAGCTAAGAGAAAGAAGAGCCTGTTTTGGCGAAATGATTCAGTTAGATGGATCACCACATGACTGGTTTGAAGGTAGAGCTCCAAAGTGTAATCTAAATGTTGCTGTAGATGATGCAACCAATACATTTAGTGTTAAATTTAGTAAATCTGAAACAACACAAGATTACTTTAAATTACTTGATGAATATATAAATCAGTATGGATTGCCTTTGGCAATCTATGCTGATAAACATTCAATATTTAGAGTAAATACTCCAAGTAATCTTGATTTAAGAAAACCAGGAAAACATGACAAATATGAAGGATTAACTCAATTTGGTAGAGCCTGTAAAGAACTAGGTATTGAACTAATCTTTGCCAATACTGCGCAAGCTAAAGGAAGAGTTGAAAAGGTTAACTTTACTTTTCAAGACAGATTAATCAAGGAGATGAGGTTAGAAGGTATTTCTAGTATTGCCGACGCCAACAACTTTGCTCCAAAATACATGAAAAAATTTAATAAAATGTTTTCAAAACCACCAAAATCTGGTGTTGATATGCATAAGAAATTAAATAAAGACATTGATCTATCAAATATTCTTTGTATTAAAGAAGCTAGAATTCTTTCTAAAAATCTAACCTTTCAATACAACAATACAATCTTTCAAATTAAAACTATTAGATCGGCTTTCACCTTGAGAAAAACTCAAGTAACTATTCTACAAAGATATGATGGTTCAATCAAAATATTTGATTACAAAAATAAATTACTCGAGTATACAACAATTAAACAACTCCCTAGTACTAGAGAAACAAATAGTAAAAAACTAAACCAATTGGTCGATGATATACTAATTAAAGAAAACTATAAAAAGAAAAACCCTTGGCAATCAGATTTTGAAGAATTAGAAGAAAAAAATCTATTCTTCAAACCAATTGGAGCAGTTTAACAAACAAGTATAAATTACCCGAAAGGGGACATTTCTACTTTGGACAAAAAGGGACGTTTCTACTTTGCACTAACA